>Ga0180437_10000691_pt1 | contig 62172 bp, 94 predicted proteins | sample SS_ome_4_FD_132410 | JGI IMG/M metagenome (GOLD analysis project Ga0180437, IMG submission 132410) | Hypersaline lake sediment archaeal communities from the Salton Sea, California, USA - SS_3_D_1 metaG | ecosystem: Environmental > Aquatic > Non-marine Saline and Alkaline > Hypersaline >...
AACCAGACCGCAAAGAAAGCATGGTCATAGGTGAGGGTGAAGGCCCTCACCTTTTAAAAGGCCTGCCAAGCTACAAGAATCGAAGTGTCCAAGAACTCGCCAATCGCCTCGGTGTTAAACCAAACCGCATCGAGATACGGCTGCCCCTCATGGCCCTCCCCGACAAGCTGGTCAAGCTTCTCGACAGCGGGGAGATGGCGGTCGGTGCCGCAGAGGAGATTGCTCGCCTGCGTCTACTGGAGAACAAGAAGTGGGCCCACGATGAGATGCTCAAGGTCTGGAAAAAGTGCGGCAACAACATCTCGGACCTCAATGTCAGCGTGACCGCGACCATCGAGGACTACCGCCGAGCCAAGGAGATTGCCGAGCAGGACCTCAAGCCCTACGAGGACCTTGTGAAGGACCGCTACAAGAAGCTCACCAACGCCCTCTCGAAGGTCGACGGACTGATAGAGGATTACCAGGAGACCCTGCCGGAGGAGCTGGCGGACGACTTCGCGGACAGGTTCTCGGAGTTCTACGGGGCGGAGCCCCCCGAGGACCCGGGTGCCGAGTGGACCCTCCCCGACGAACTGTTCCGCCTTGCCGACAAGGTGTCAGCGGAGCTGTCCAGGGACGATAGGATGGCGAAGGACCTCTCCCGGCTCCAGTCACGGAGGAACGACCTCCAGGTGAACAGGACCTACATCAAGGACCATGGCGAGTGTCGGTTCTGTGGCACCCATCTCAAGCTTGCCCAGTTCGATGCCCTTCTTAACAGGGTACAGAAGGAGATGGAGGACATCGAGGCCAAGGACGATGCTCGTGCCGAGGCCGCCTCCATCAATTCCAAGCTGCGAAAGGCCCTCCGCGATGCATGGAGCGACTACACCTCCGCCAAGAAGCAGCTCGAAGTGGCGAGAAAGAAAAAGGAGAAAGCAATAGATAGAGGTGGCGATGGTGGTTCGACTACATAGGCCATGCTTGGCGACCGTACCCATTATCGGCTCGGCCCAGGAACCTGGGCTGGCCGATATTTTGCCCGACAATTGTTACGTCCAGGAAATCGCAATCGAGTGTTGTCGCGTCTCAAGACAGGACGCGCCCATCTCCTGGGTAGGCTCTGATTACTTCACAATCAGAGAGAGTGCTCCAGGCCTGTATGTGGGCAGGCAGGTCGTCCCGTTGACAACCCCCGTCCAGAAGCCCCCCGGCTCATTCGACTGGCCTGGGCTCGTGGATATGCTGCGGGAGGCGGACGGGGTGTCCGCCATGAGGGGTGATGTGCCCATGACCCCGAGGACCCTGACGAAGGGGTGCGTACTCGTGGAGATACCGATGGATGTCTGGCACGACGTACCCTTCAACCCCGCTCAGGCCTTCTTTGACCCCTCCAACCCGGACCCTCTGTACGAGGGCAACCGCTTCGCGGTCGTCCACATCGAGGGGACCCGATACATGGCCGAGGCGGAGCTTATGAAAAACGGATGGCTCCCAGGGGGAACCCACAAGCCCCTGGATATTGTCCAGATTGATTTTCTCGTCACAAAGCACCTCGGCAGGGACATGGCGGGGAAGGCCTCCTGGATGGCATATAGCAGGAAGGACGGGGACATAATCATAATTCCCGAGGACAGGCTGATGAACATCTCCGATGCTGAGCTCCACGGCATGATACCTTCCCTTTGCGATGCAGGTATCATCCAGATGAGGGAGCAGGAGGTCAACGAGTACAGCCTGAGCCGTGACCGGGTTGTTGATGTTGGACTGAGGAGGGTTCATCCATGATATCAGATGAAGAGGATGATGAAAAACAAATACGAAATGATGCCGGGTGATAAGGGCGGTCCGAGTTCTAGACATCATCTTTCACCAAGATTACTGTCAATTCGGTCCTTCCTCACTAAACGGTAAAGTCCCGCGATGCAACAGCGGTTTCCGAAAATCCGAAAGTCCCGTCAACGCAACAGAACCTAGGGCGGAAACCTTCAAATACGGCCTCCGACAATTGCTAGGAGGAGGCCTCGAACATGAATACCCCCATCCTCGATGGTTTCAGGTCACGCGCACGGCAGATGTTGTCGGTAGTTCCGAGCCCCCTCGGCGTCGCCTCCAACGTCGCCGACCGGGGCATGACCAACCTTCGGCCCTGGCCCGAGGGGCTCGGCGTCGTGAGCCGCATCCAGGGGCGGCCCAGGCTGCTCGGCCTCGGTGTGAGCTCCGACGTCGCCGGCGCGGGTCAGCAGGGACAGCAGCACATCTTCTAGGGGGGTAGCCCGCCGTGTTTCGGTGGGGGTTCCCCATACTGCGAAGGTTCGGCATCATGCCGCCAGCCCCAGCAGCAGCACCCCCGCCGTCTGCACCCGCGGCCCCGACCGTTGCCAACGGCGCCCCCTCAGCACCGACCACGGAGCTCACGCCCGAGGAGGAGCAGGAGCTCCAGGAACTCAAGAGGCCAAGGCTTGCTGGGACTGAAACGACCTCGTCAGGCCTCGAGGCCGAGATATGGTACCATCCCGTCGAGGAGCGGTACAGCGTCAAGTTCGGCAGCGGCTACGAGTTGTTCAACAAGAACCGAGAGTTCAGATCCTACGACGACGCCAAGTGGTACGTGACCGACGTGGTTGGCTCGAGGGACGATGCTGCCGAGGAGCAGAGGGCGACGGGCCTCATCGTCGGCGTCCCGGACATAGGCGCCTACCCCATCCCCGGCGGTCAGACCGGCCCCACCGCGCAGACATCGGGCACAAGGCCCCCGCCGGCCAGGGGGCGGTTCATGTGAACCTCGCCCAGCAAATACACGCCAGGACGGGTCACAACTTCCCGATACTGTCGCGTTTCCCCTGGTTCTCGTCACGCCTCGCTGCCCCGCCCGCGGTCGGCAACGGCGCGGCTGCCAACGGCGCGACCGTCGAGGAGGTCGTGGAGGCAGCAGCCGAGGCCCACGAGGCGATGGATGCCGAGGAGAAGACCTTTTGGGACGAGAACGAGGCCAAGCAGAAGGAGGAGCTGGCCAACAGACTATACCCTCCGACCAAGCCGGAGTTGATGGGCGGCTACACCTCATGGGAGGGCAAGAGGTCCGAGATTTGGTACTACCCCAAAGATGAGCTCTACGGCGTGGTCTGCATCTTCAACCCGTCCCTCAACACGGGTCCGAGGTTCGAGCACTTGTCCGAGGCCCAAACGTACGCGGTGCAGGCAACGAGGGTGTGATGAAATGGCGACGACGCAGGAACGGACCTACAAGTTCAGTCGCGCCATCGACGGCTCGAGGGGAGTGGACACCTGGCTTGGCTACGGCTGCATCCTCAAGCACTCCGGCGACTGGATAAGGCTCAAGGGCATCGAGGAGGAGGGGGGCACCTTCTCGGTGAAGTACAACTACGAGAAGGGCAGCATCAACAAGTTGCCCCAGGACTACCTGATAGAACTCCAGCCGGGCGAAACCGTCACCATCTTCAACACCGAGAACCGTGGCGACCACGAGAACGTCTGGTACAACGTCGTCGTGGCCTGGGAGGCGCCGGCGCCGCCCGTTGACGTGTACGTGCCCGACGAGAACGGCGAGGTCGTCAACGGCGACGTCATGGAGGACGGTGCCCCTCCGTATCCGACGCCTGGTTTGCCGGTAGCCGCACAGCGTCCAGTCCTCACCGCCCTTGCCCAGCGGTTCCCGTTCTTCCAACGATTCATGGGGGGTCCGTGATGCCCGCAGAACCACACATCAAGGTTGAGAGGACCGGCACACAGTACGACGAGGACCACATCGTCTGCATCGACCGTGAATCCCAAATCATCCTCGACGCGATATTGAGGGAGGAAGTCAGAAACCTGGAGGACATGGTCGAGCAGTGGAAGGAGCTGGATGAGCGTGAGAAGCACGCCAAGGCGAAGCGGGCCCTCGACGTGACGCACGAGCTCCTGGTCGAAGTCAACCACTTGCCCATTTGCAGCGACTGAGGGTTGGCGGCCAGGGAGGACAATCAGTCCAACGCTTGAGGCGTAGCGCTGGTTTGAGGGAGGTGATAGGGTGAAGCCTCCCTGGCCGCGGTCATCGTAAGACATTGGTGGTGGCAGGTGGGGCACTCGTCTGCGCAGGCGGTCCCCGAGTAGACGGTGCCAGCGGTGCGCCACCTGGGGTTGGGCTCGCCCGTCACGTGATTCATGCACGGGTGGTAGACCGGCTTGTAGACTTCGTCATAGGTCGGGTTGGCCGGCTGTAGACGTCCGGGCTGCTCCAGAACCTCGCCGCCCCAGGCCCACAGGGCATCCTGGACCTCGCGGGCGGGGTGCAGGGGGGAGAAGGCGAAGGTCACTAGGCGGAGCACCCCGCGACCTCCGGCATCGTTCACGGCTTGAAGGAACGCGAGGGCGCGGCGGCGCATTGGTTCCCTGTCGAGAGCGCATAGGGTGACGTGGACCATCACCCCCAAGGTGCCGAGGCGAGAAAGCAGGCCGGGGTCTGGGGCCCCGCCCCACAGCCTCGTGATGATCACGACGTCCTTTCCCTCGCTCCGGCAGACCTCCGCCACCCGGGTGGTGAGCTCCCAGTTGCACGACGGCTCGCCGTTGACGCCGATGCGTACCCAGGTGTCGTGACACTTCCGCAGGTCCTTTCGCAGCAGGTCGGCGTCGAGGACCTGGTCGACGGGCACATTGAACATTACGTGCTGCCGGCGTGTGGCCTCCACAGCGTAGCAGCCCCACGGGCACCCGCGCCCGCCGTTGGTCACGGCGCCCGGGCACCCCCGCACGGGGTCGAGCAGGTTGCCCTTGGCCTTGGCCTCGCGGCGGCCGTACGACCTCGGTGCCGTCACCTCGAGCGTGGTCTTGTTGGTGGCGAACAGCCGCATCTTCTTGCTGATGTATGGTTGCCAGGGTCGCCTCATTTTACTATCCTTCTCAATCTTGGATGTTGAAATGGTTCTTGCCAGAACCAATCCATATCATTGGCGATTTTACCGCATTGTGGACAAAAATCGAGCGGGTACTCAACCAGGAAATCATGTAACGGATAGAACTCCTTGGCAAGACCGCAGCGCCCACAGGCGAAAATGATTTTCCAAAGTATCTCGACCCACTCGTCTACATCACACATGAGCTCACATCTTCTTGCCGTTGCGGTAGGCCCGAAGGCCCGGGTTCTTGATTCGTAGGACATCGACGATGGCCTCCGCCCGCTCCTCGTCGCACTCCAACTCTACGGCGTAGCCGTCCACCCGCCGCTTCTCCAGCTCGTGGACGCGGCGGCTCGGTATCACGGGCGACAGCATCATGCCCACTACGAATGTGTCCATGGTGGACAGGTCGGCGACGTTGATGGTAATCACTCGTTCCACCTCGGGATGGCGGGGTTGGTGTAGTAGGTCGATGTCGAGTACGCCCTCGTGGTCCCCATAAAGGGATCGAAGGCCACCACGAGGTCCCTGTCCTTCTCATCGCGGGTGCGCCCGCGCTTCTTGCCCGGCGGCCCGCAGGGGTCGGCGCCGTCCATGCGCCGGCGGGCCTCGTCCATGACGGCCCACAGGTCCATCTTGGTCAGGAACTGGTGCCGTATCTGGACCAGCTCGCCCTGGATGGTCAGGTACAGGGCGAGTTCGAGGTCCTGGGACTTGTCGCGGCTCTCGTCGTATATCGCCAGCTGGCGGCAGGCACGATGGACGGCGTCTTCCCAGGCCTCGTTGCTGACCCTCGGGCCGAACAGCGCCATGTGCTGTAGGTCCTTCTCCTTGCGGTCGAGGACGTACTGGAGCCGCACCTCAGTCGTTTCCTGGTGCAGCGGCTTCGTCATGGCTATCCATCCAGATTTTCAGGGCGGCCTCGTGGTCAAGGAACAGCTGCTCCCTCATGGCCTCCTCGGTGAACCCGAGGCGCTTGAGGTCCTCGTCGAGCCTCTTGAGCTCCGTGCCGAGCTCCTCCAGGGAGATGCCGACGGACCCGACGAGTTGGTGGAGCTCGTCGTTCTCCTCCTTGCCGTAGTGGCGGAGCATCCCGTGGCGAGGGTCGCATATCTGGTCGTACAGCAGGCTCACCTTGCCCTCCAGGTCGTTGACCAGGTTGAGCGCCTGCTCGGGGGTCAACATCTGAACGGGCTCGCCATTCTCTTTGTTGGCTGAGATTCTATCACCTCACCCTAAGGGCTCCGCCGCTTAATATCAAGGTAGTCCCGTCGCAGAAACAAAGGGGGCCTCCGACGTGGGATGCCGGCGCCACCGGGGGTTGAGGGGTTGTGGGGGGGTAACGCGACGGGACTTTCCGCCCCCGACGGCAGAGCGCCGAGGTGGGCATGACAGCCGAAGGGGCGCGGGTCCAAGTCGTGTAGGTGATGCTACTGACGGATGCTCGGGGGCCGGGCCAGGTTGGAATAGTCGGGACTTGAACATGAGGTCATTCGAGCTGGCGCCCGACCACGAGCGCATCCCCCGTTCTCGACCCGACCCCTATCGAGCCGTCTTGATTGTGAGGTTGCGGGGGCTGGACTTGAACCAGCGTTCTTCAGGTTATGAGCCTGACGGGATATCCAACCTTCCCTACCCCGCACAACCGCTTACGTTCATGGCTTGAAGCCATATATGAGGGTTGCCCCCCGCACGTGCCCCCAGCCGCCACGCGACAGGGCGTTCCACACGGGCACACTTGGGGGGCGTCGTGGAACGCCCCGTCCTGGGTGCAGGTCCGATGGTTTGGTTTGCTTCGGTGAGGGGCCACAGGGCTCGTTCGTCCCTGGGCAAGAACCTCAAGTACGAAGGCCCCGCCACTTAATCTCGCGGGGCCTGAACCGTTCCGGAACGGTTCCGGAACGGTTAGTGGACGGCGATGACCTTGCCGGCCACATCGATGGGCTGCACCAGGGCATCGAAGGTCGACGCGTCGTGGATGAACGCTATGTCCCCGCCCCTGCCCATCGCGCGTATGGCGAGGGCGATAAAGTCGACGTCTTCCGTCTTGATGACGATGACGCCACCGGAGCGGCGCCCGCTCGATTGCCTGATGACCTGGTCGAGAGTGGGGTCTGTCTTGGCCATGACTATCACCTCAACCCTTAGGGGACCGCCGCTTAATATCACGGCAAGGTTTATCTCCGATTACTACCCGCGTGTCAGCGGAAAGACAGTCCGCCGCCTTGACCGCTTGGTCACACGGGGCGTCGTGATCCACGGCGCCCTTCACGATCCTTGACGGATGTGGCCGGGGGGAGGGGCGCCGTGCGCCCTCACATGGCCCCCGCCCCCCAGCCTATGACTGTCCAAACGCCCATCTAGGGCGGGTGGAGGCCCTGGGACGAAGCCCGCCACCGCTGCCCTTCGGGTAGCACCTCAAGTTTGGAGAAGACGGGGTCGCGATGCCGGACCGCGCCCGCGCCCGCCACCCTCGCGGTGGGGGCCCTCGACCGGCCCGACGCATCGGGGGGCCCAGGGGCCCCCGTTGCGCCGCGATTTAATCAAATCAGAACGGTTAAAGGTGATTCTGCCTGAGAATATGAGAATAATAGAATAAAAAGGGGGGGTCGGCCTCGCCCTACGAAGGGGTGAGGCCGATGGTGGAATCGCGGAGCCCGTTGACCTCGATATCGCCCCGAAGGGCGAGGTTCTCAAGGTAACGGTAGGCTGAGGCTTGGGATAGATGCAGGCGGTCCATCAGGACGGTGACGGCCTCTTTGCGGCCCATGTCGCCGCGCTGCTCCAATTCGCTCCGCAGAATGGAGTATGCGCGGTCTATGGGGGTCGTGGCGATGGAGTTTCGGGACGCCATCAACATGACCCGACGGACCTGTGCCATCGCGTCCAGCATGAACAAAGCATTATCGAGGTCGTCCCGAGTGGCGTGGAGCACCCCGTCCACCACCTCGCGCTGGGCGACGTGGAGGGCAGCCGAGGCGTTGAGGTACCGCATGGCAGCCCCCATGTCCCGCGTGGACAGTAGGGGGACGCCAGCGACCTCGTCCTGGACCTCGGCGAAGCGCTCGTGCAGTTCCGTCAGCAGTTCCCTCGGAACCACCACGCGCCTGACCTCCATAAGCATGGAGTACAGCGCCGCGTACATGGACCGGATGGTTTCCACGTCCAGGGCCTCGGCGGGCTCCTCGTCGGAGAACCACGTCGATGCCATGTAGCCCGCGATGCCGTCGACCTTGCCCATAGAGTAGGCGAGGGGCTTGATGAAGGCGTACCGGCTCAGGAAACCCTCTTTGAAGGGCACCTGGTCGGCAATCACCTTCTCCGAGAACCTGTCGCCGACGGGGTTTGCACCCGCAACCGCGAGGTAGGCGGTGTCGTAGTCCACGTCGCCGTGGTACGTCCCGTGGTCGATGTGATGCTGGGACTGAGCCTGACGCATGAGCCCGTCCAGGACGGGGTGTCGCCGGAGCAGTTTGTCCAGTTCATCGACGCACAGCACACCACCGTTGGCCTGGAGCGCCAGACCTGGCCGGAGGTTGCCCTCGGAATCCACGGTGCCCGTGAACCTGACGGGGGTGAAATTGGATTTCACCATGCCCATAGGGGCGATTCTCGCCACCAGGCCCAGTACGTCGGACTTGGCGGTGGAGTACTCGCCCACCATGAGTATGTCGGTCTGAGGGTAGTGGACCCGCGAGCCCTGCCGGATGAGCGGGGCCTTATTGGACGCAAGGCCCAAGAAGACGGCCCGCCACAGGTCTGGCATATCCTTGACCTGGGCATCGCCCCAGGCGACCAGCCGTTCCAGCAAGTCGGGGGCCTCAAGTAATGCCTCATGGCCCTCGTCCCACGTGGGCGGGTCATAGTCGCCGACGGGCGCGGCGTCGGCCTCGTCGCCGTACAGCGCCGCTGCCTCGGCCTCATACGCCTGGCGCATGGCCTCGATACGCTCGACCTCACGACGCTCGAAGTACTCCTTTGGCACGACCAGGTTGGATTTCTCCGGCTCCTCGTGGATAGCCTCGAAAAGACGGTTGAGCGCCAGCCGGAGTTCCTTGGCCTGACGCTGGTACGCGTCGGGTCCGGTCACTCCATCGGCCCTCAGTTCCCCGATGAGGGGAACGTGCATCTTAACGTCGCAATCCTTGAGATAGCGGTTCAGTCGCTTGACGAAGGCTGGTATGGACCTGGGCGTTTCGCCCAAGTCGTCCATGACCTCGTCGGCGTACTCCCAGCGTTGGGGGTTGCGGTAGACCTCGATTGCATAATCCCATAGCCGCTCTATGCTACTGGAGAGAATATCACCTCCATCTTAAGGGCACCGCGACTTAATATCGTGAATTATTGTAGAATTAGAATGGGCCGTCGGGGGCAAAGATGGTGGCAGAGCGGATGGGCCCCCGACGGCCCTGGCGTGTTGCGTCTTGCGTCCTTGCGGGGGGCTCCCCCACGAGGTTAGACTTTGCACCGCCGCTTCAGTTGATCACCTTTGAGTGCCCAGGCTGGGCACCGTTATCTATTCGGATAATTTACTGACCCTCAGCGTCCATCTCGGCTGCCCACTTGTCCATCAGGCTGAGCCTATACTCCATAGCGCCTGGAGCATAGTCCAAGCGGTTCGGATTCTCAGGGTGCTCGATGCACAGGTTACAGCACTCCCCCCACTCCCACTCGCACAGGCATCCGGCGGGGGTCAAGTCAGGGCTCAGGGGGACCACCTCTTACGGAACCGCGAGCAATCGGGACAGTAATGACCGTATGGCCCCCTCGCCATGTTGGACCCGCAGGACGGGCAGGCGGGCGGGGGGAATAGCCCTCCGCCAACGTGGTCGAACCCGTCGGGGGCCGCTGCTCGGAAGCGGCCACCCCCGACGCTGTCCCATGCGTCGGACATGGGACTAACTCGCCACGCTGGGGCGGTCCTCGTCGTCGTACAGCCGGACCTCTAGCCCAAAGACGCAAGCGCCTTTGCACAGGTGCTCGAAGGGGCAGTACTCGCACGACGGACCTGGCACCTTCGGTGAAGGGTAGCGGTCAATGTCGTCCAGTCGCTCACCAATGGTACGGGCTCCGCCACTTAATATCGAGAAAAGAGGGGGGGAGGGCTCCCGAGCGTCGGGAGCCCCCCGCGAGCGGTGGTCCTGGCCTCATAGGTATGGATTGCTCCATAGGGTCGCCATGCAGCCCTCGCATTGGACCGAGGCCAGGTCGCCAGGGTCTTGGTCCGGCATACGGGGGAACGTCGCCTCAACGTCTATCTCCCCGTCGCCATCGGCCTCGACGTACTTATCCGTCGCGTTGGCGTACGTCCGGTACGTGGTGGTGAACTCGTGCCCACCGCACTCGGGGCACTCGGTCAGCCAGGGCTCCCCTGATTCCTGGTACGCCTCTATCTCGTCCCGCGAGGCGGGGATGTTGGGCGGGGGGAACCTCTTTTCGTACTCGGTCGCCAGGACCATCAGCGCGGCGCGGGCGTGTTTCGGACAGACAGCCATCCCCGTTCCGGTCAGGATATGGGGGACACCGTGGGATATCGCCTTGCCACAGACCGCGCATATCGTACAATGGGGATTGACCACCACGCCGAATACGCGAAGGCTCAGCGCCCCATCGGCGCTCCCTGGCACGGGCCACACCCGCTCGATTTCGTTTGCCATGTGTATATCACCTCCAGCGCTGGCTAGGCGCAGCCGATTGAGAAAAAGAAGGGAGAGGGCTGAGGGTAGCCTCAGCCCAGATTCCACTCAAGCCCGTCTAGGCCCAGGGCAAGGCGGTGGGCCCGCATACGCTTGATAGCGTCCTTGACCTCTAGCCAGCGTTGCCTGTCGGGGTTGCCCCTGGACAAGTCCTTTGCCATGTCCCTGGCGTGGGCGATGGCCCATAGTTCCTGGCTATTGTCCAGGTACAGGGTGGAGAACTCGACGCTTGGGCTGAGGCAAGATGCGCCATCGAATAGGGCCTCGATATGGCTCAGGGTGTCGTAGTCAATGTCTATCGACCCAGGCCATCGGCGGGACCGCTCCACGAGGTCAGCGGGCGGGCCGTGGCGCTCGTCGGGCTCCCCGTGGGCTAACTGGCTCAGGTAGTACACGGGGATGTAGGCATGTGCGGTATGTCCTATGCTATCACCTCCAGCGCCTTTCCGCTGGGCGCTGTCGATTGATGCAGAACCGAAGCGGATGGGGACGGCCTGACGGCTGCGGCCCGCGATCTAGGATCCTGCGGGCTGAGGGCCGTCGTCCCGCCCGACTACTCGGGACGGGTCAGGCTCCCCATCGGGGCCATAGTCCTGACGGGGAACCCCTTGAACCCTTGACCTATGTACAGGTCGTACTGGTTAGGGTGGACCACGACGAGCACCGTGAGGGGCTCCTTGCCGTGGTCCTTGGCCCATGCCTTCTTGATGCGCCGCGCCTTGCGGCCCATCGACACCCTGTATTCGAGCGCGTCGGCCACCAGGGTCTTGACCTCGATGGCCTGCGTCGGGGTGATTACGTCGATGGGGTGCGAGGGGGCCGTAACGTACCCGCCCATCACGCGGGCGACTACGTACTCCCCCTCGGTGCCGAGCGCGGTGCATCGCTCGGGGGGGACGCTCATCGGTACACCCGTTTCCTTGCGTTTTGAGGCCCTCTAGGGGCCGTGAGTGTCATGCCCTTCCCCCTTGCCCGTACGCCGTCGGTTGAAGGGGTCGGGCTCATCATACTTAAAGTTCACAGGCGGTTCCCAACGGGCCAGCAGTTTCCGCGCTGCACGCTCTACAAACCGCTCGGCAATCTCGCCCGCTGCCCGCCCGTGGTACCTGACCCACAGGCGGGTTCGGAACCGCTCGGCCTTCCGGTGGAACGCTTCGGGGTCATCGCGGAAGGCCCCTGGGGGAAAGTCGAATATGCGGTTGTACAGGCGCTTGGCGTACCGCTCCACCCGCTCCCTGTACTCGGTGGGGTTGCGAGCGGCCTTCCCAGCGTCGTCCCGCCAGGATACCCTGGACGTAGACGACCATTCGGTGCCGCACCTGTCGCATATCCATTGAATGTCAATCCTGCCCCTGGCCTCTTTGCCATCGTCGTGGGTCAGGGTGAAGGTGCGCCAGACCTCGCTCCCAGTCTTAACTCGGCACTTGGGACAGCGCTGCCTTGGCTCCACCATCTACTACTAGGGGGCCGCGACTTAATATCGTGCTGGCCCCCTGAAAACCAGGGGGGCCAGGGGGGGCCGATGCCCTACCCCTGGACCCAATTGGTGAGGGGGAACCCTGGAGCGGCCTTGGGGTACTCGTGGTACACCATCGGTCGCCAGCCAGCGCCCCTCAGGGTGCGGTTGAGGTACCACCTGGATACCGTGAGGTCCACGGTGTCCAACAGGGCTCCGACGGTGTGCGCGTTGACCGGAGCGCGGCCCTCGGCCAGCGCCTCGGCAGCGGCCACTACCGCGTGGGCCTTGAGGTTCCGTCTGGCGGGCCAGGGAGCCCGCCGCTTGGCAGCCACGCGCCTTCGGAACCGGACCAGGGCCTCGTGGCATATCACCGCGTCCCAATGGACCTCGAAGGTCCGTTCCGCGATGGACCCAGGCTCACGGTGCCCGACCACCGACAGGTACCGCCCCATGATTACGGTCCGTTGGAACGTCAGCCGGACCCTGAGGTGCTCCCAGGTCCGTCGCCGCGTCCTTGAGGGTCGCACCCCTGGGACGTGTACTACGGTGGTCGATTGAAGGCTCAAGTGGGTCCAACCTGGGTGGTCCCCCTCGGCATCGTCGGTCTGTGTGTCTTCTCGGTCAGCCAGTAGCATCACCTACTAGTCCCGCGAATAGGGACTGGGTAGTAGATGAGACTGGGGCATGATAAGGATTGCGGTTAATCATGTATTAACCGCATTTTTGACCATTGTTTCCCTAGGGAAATTATGGCCCGTCTAATCGTGGGTTCACCCCGCCCCAGGAGTACAACTGCTTACGAGGGATATATATCTTGTCATTCTAACTGTGCCAAGGCCCCCCTGGGCGGTCCTCAACTACTGTGGTGATCATAGAGTTGTCAAGGTAGATGTTGCACTACTAGGACGAGTATTAGTTGATGTAGAACTACACACCCTGTTGTACATGGTCCCAGCACGTTCTACGCGGTAGTAATACTATAACTACAACTAACAACTACAACAACTACTTCGACGCAGTAGATCTAGCGAGCGTCACCCACTCAGCCGACGTCTCAGCACCGGGCGTCAACTCATAGAAGCGACGGTAGTTCAAGACCTCGGATCCGGGGACCTGCTCCTCCACAGGCTTCTTCTCCCGTCCGACGAACTCTAAGAGCCCCAACTCCCGGGCCTCGAACACATACCTTTTCACAGATTCCGCGGAGAGGCGCCTGAGCCCGATTTGTGCCCGGAGCTCGTTTACCCTCTTTGCGACCTCGTAGATGTTGATCGGGCCGGCGTCAGCGAAGACGTCCCTGATCATGAAACCGATGCCCGAGGGCGGACGGCCGGCCACGATCAACTCTCCTCGAAGCCGGAGAACCACGGCGACGACCCGTCCCCGCCGACGAGACCTCCCCCGTTTGTCTCGCAATCGGGTGCTGCTTCCACCAGGGCGGAGAGCTCCGAGATCTCCCCCATCACCCGGTCCGAATCGGCGATAATCCAGTCCTCGATGTCGATGAGCTCCCTAGCGTGCTCCTCACCCTGTATGGGCACAATGTAGGATTCGTAATCGCCCTTGTCTATCAGGTCCAGGTACATGTCCTTGGACCTCCGTGCCATCTCCTGTCGGTTGATTATGTCTGCGAAGTACGAGTTCAGGGCGCTCCTCAGGTGCTCCCTCGTTGGACGCGAGATGCACACGATTTCAACCTGCTGCGGCATGTAAAGGGCGCTCCTGGTCGGGCACCTAGTCCGGCTTGATGCCCATGAGGGGGTGGGCCTTCTCGAAGTCTCGAATGTCCCACACCTCCGGACAGGCGGGGACCCGCTTGAGCTGAGACAGAAGGTCAATGTAGAGTTCCTCCATTCGCTCGTGGAACTCGTGAGGCAATCCATGGGCCTTGTCCTGCTCCATCGAGAGACGGTGATAGCCCCTTGCCTCCTCGAGGGCGGACCTAAGCTTGTGCCCGATGGCGCTGCCGAGACAATCCACCCTCATGGAGAACTCGCCCCAATCATGCGACCCCCAAGGGGGCCTTTTCTTCGGAGCAATGTTAATGTTCGCCATCACCATCGCCTCGGAGAATAAAGCGGGGCCTTTCGTATTTATACCTATCTAAGACAACCCTTATATTCTCCGCCGACCATCAATTGCTCCATGACCGACGAAGACGGGGAGTACTGCGTCAACTGCAATGTGGCCATCGCTGGAGGGATGCTTCTGGACGTCTGCGGCCAACACGCGGAGTTCACCAAAGATGACAAGAAGTCAGGCGTCAGCTGCAATTCTCTTAGAAAGGACTTCGAGGCTGGGAAGATAACCGCTGGTCAGCTCCTCAAGGAGATCGAGGCCCGGGTCCACGACCCAAAGCACAAGAAGGAGCTCAGCAACATCAAAGCGGTGGCCAAGGAGCATGGCATCAACCTCGAGACCGAATAAGTCCTCGAGGTCGGGCGAGGACCTCATCCTCCTCGCCATCAAGACCGAGGGCAAGCCTTTGAAGCAATCGGAGCTCGCCAGATGCACAGGGCTCCGCGTCACCTCGGTAAAGTATTGGCTCCCCCGCATGATCAAGAAGGGCACCCTGCTCAAGCTCGAGGTCGACGGTAGCACGCTATTCGCCTCCCAGCCCATCCTCCACTCCGGGGAGCTCGAGGCCGTGCTCAACACGGTATTCAAGGTGGTCCTCGATAATGTTGAGGAGTTCTTCGTCTTCAACCAGGCAGAGGCCGAGGTCGCTGACGTCATAAAGACGAACATAGCGAAGTCCCTCAAGTTGTACTGCCTCTCGGTCCGGGACTTCAACGACTGCGAGTAAGAGAGTGCCTAAGCACCATTTATATAGTCGCTCACAGGATTATCGAGCCGAGGTGCGAAAAATGGTTTCCCACACGACCTTCAACGGCATCCGGCTGACCCTCGGCAAGCGCGGCATGGCCTTCACCAAGAGGCCAAGCCGGTTCAACCGCTGCATCGGCAAGGAGATGCGCGGCAAGAGCTACGGAGCCCAGGCCGAGGTCCACAAGGCCTTCGAGGCCGCGGTCGCCAAGTGCAAGCGCTAGGCGGGCCCTGCCCCCTCGCTGCACGCGGACGTCCGGTAGGCTTCACTTTACCAGGTCCCGACCTACGAGCTCGTCTTCGGTTCTCCCCCCCGTCTTCCTCGAGCAACTTGGCGTCGGTTCCGTCCTCCGTGACCCCTCCGCCCCGCGGGCTATGGCCGGCCCGCGGGGCAGTCCTAATTTTTTTATCCACCAGGTGGTAGTAGTCGCCCACCTGAGCGTTCAAGCCTTGAACACTTAAGGAGGGACGAACATCCCAAGACCAGGTCGCGGATATCAGTCCAGGACGAGGACGCTCAATCAGGCCCCGCAGAGAGCCCTAATCACCGGGCCCATGGGTATCTGGACCTTCCCAGTACTCAAGACCGTGGCGGTCATCGTCATCGTCCGGCAGGTCAACAGCTTCGCGTCCATGGCGGGCCCCACCCCACCGGAGACGACCGACAACGCCGTTCCAGACGATGCGGGGGTCCCGATACCGGACAAGCCCCCTCGTTACCTGCCTGATGCCCCCGTCGCGTACGAGACGCACGGTACCTACTTGGGCCCCAAGACCAACACCCTGTACTGGATCGTCTACTATCCGGACTGGGATTCCTACGCCATCTACATCGCGGAGACCACGTCCACCAGGAGACAGGACTACATCGCCCTCTCCAAGTGGTACAGTACCCTCGAGGCGGCCAAGGCCGACATCAACAGGATCTTCTAGGGGGCGGACCAAGTGGTCCACGATGAGGACGCGTTGTGGGCCTTCATCACCAAGGCAGTCACCAGGGACGAGCTCAAGGACTTCACCTCCATCGAGGACTTCATGCAGTACCATCAGACTGGTTCGATACCGTTTGGTGCCTATGAGCAATACCGCACCCTCGAGGGCATCAGTTGGCTCGGCACAAAGGAGAGGTACCCCACCCTCTTGTCCATGATGAAGGTCAACGGCGAACTCATCGAGATAAGGGCAGAGGTGTCTGAGGCGCGTTACGTGAAGCATGACAAGGACCGCAACATCGTACGGGACGAGCGCGGAGATGCCATCATGCTGACCCCGGAAGAGGCGGCCGCCAAGGGCCTTTGTAGCCACCAGTTCTCCATCGCGGCCTTCAACGAGCGCGGTCAACCCGTGGGCTGGGCCTCAGACGAGTTCGGGACGGATGGTATATGGGTAGCCGAGGAGTACCAGAACAAGGGCATCGGCTCGGAGCTGCTCTACACTTTCAGACGCTTCTACCCCCCAAAGCGAAGAATGGGGCAGATGACCTATTCCGGATGCAAGCTGGCGGAGGCCTACTACCGTCGTCTCGAGAAGGAGAAGGGTCTAGGGTAGGTTCTCCTCGAGGAACTTCTCCACCTGGTCGTCGTCGGCCTCGGTATAGATGAAGGTGGTCTTCACCTCCTCGTGGTGGAGTATCTGCCTAATCTGCTGGTCGGACCAACCCTGCTCCCAGTTGGCCCACACCGCGATGCTGTGCCTGAGCGAGTGCGCCGTGATCTTCTCGTAGTCCGGCAACTGTGCCTTCATGGCGGCGTCCTTGACGATGTATTGCACTGTCCTCTCGGAGATGCACCCCTCCTTGGAGGACCCCGCGAAGACAAAGCCCCGCTTCCGACCGGCGCACCAGGGCTTGACGTACTTTCGGAAGTATTCGAGGATCCCGTAGTAGTAGACGTCCTTGCCGCCCTTCGCATTGGGCACGTGGATCCTTGGAAGGCGCCTGTTCCAATCTATGTCGCCGACTTTCATCCGCCGTGCCTCGCCGACCCTCATGCCCGTCGCTAGCATCGCGGCAATGACGGCCTTGTCCCTCGGATTGTCGCAGGCCTCGAACAGGTCGTTCCACCATTCGTGATGCACGTAGTTCTTCCGCTTCTTCTTACGCGGCCGCTTGACCGTTATCCGGTCCGCGATGTCTTCCCTGCCGTGGAACTTGAAGAACAGCTTGAGACATATCGAGTAGGTCGATATCGTCGACGTCGACCTCCCATCTTCGGCGAGCCCCTGCAGGTACGTGTTTATGTCGTCGACGCTTAGGTGCTCGACCTCCCCCGTGTACTCGATGCCGGAGAAGAAGGCGTTGAGGATCTTCTTGTAGGTCGCCCGGGTGTTCTTCGACATGCCGTGTCGGCTGTTTAGGAAGCTTGCGATGTCGTCCCTCATATCAACATAATAGACTTCGGTTAAGATATAGTTAACCGCAAAGAAAATAGCCTGGAACCCCTATACTTAACGCGTCAAAACGACAATCCGTGAGCGGATAAAAAACGGTGATAGCATGGACCCGGCGGTAAGGCAGCTGCAAGAGAAGGTCGTCAAGCTCGAGGGAGATATCAAGGTCCTCAAGGCCGAGAAGAAGGCCCTTGAGAGGGACATAGAGCACGAGCGGAAGGCCCACGCCCTAGAGTTGGAGAACCTGCAACTCAAGATGAGCGCAATCGTCTCGGAGCTCGAGAATGAACTCGACAGCAGAACCCCGATACTCAGCAAGATACTGAGGTCGGCTACTCAGATGACGGGAGATCTTGAGAGGGCTCTGTCCCTTCTTCCCCCTCCTGATCAGGAGACGGACAAATAGAGGTGAGCCGGACCTCGTTGAGGTTCTCCTCGGCCTTCTGTATCTTGGCATCGAGCTCGGCCGCTATCTCGTCCGTAAGCTGCCCGGTTTCCTCAAGATTCTTCTTCTCGGTCTCGTAGTACTCCTTCTCCTTGCCGTAGGTGAGCTCGAGGCGCTCCTTCTGGTGCGGCAGGAGACAGGGTCTGCTCCCTTCGTTCATGTCTGGTTCCTCCGTCGAGCGAGGGGCCCCTCCATCTCGGTGATGCGGAACAGGCCGAAGGCGAGGCGTTCACGGATTGGCCCACGTCGACGGTCCGCGCTGAGTTCGCGATATCGCCGGTACTCCTCGGCCCGCTGTTGCCCTATCTGATCGGACGTCACGAACCCGGGTAGGCCTTGCGTCCTTCGGCGCTCGTGCTCAAGCCTCGGTGGCCTGTCAATGCCGCGCCTCTGCTCCACAACCCTGTTGCCCCTGTCGAGTACGTCGGTGAGCCGGTTCCTGAAATCCTCGTTACGGATTCGGGTCTCGCCAAGCTCGGCAACGGTGTCGTCGAGCCTCGAGAGCTCCCCCTTTCCCGTGTGCTCCCTGTTGAACTCAAGGGCTGCCGGCGTCGCGGCCTCGAACTCGTCCACCGCGGTGGCGAGCTTGTCGGCCGTCCTCTTGCACCAACCGCAGGTCGATTCCTCTCCGTACTCCCTGAGCAACCTCTTGGCCTGGTTGAGCTTCTCCTCGCCCATCGTACACTAATCTGCTGGTAATATATATAAAGGATTTCGTGCATTGAATATCCGGGAGAACCGACAGACGGTGATGTAGATGGGAAAGAACGCACCGAAGGTTCAGGAATTTGAGCCATACGTCTGCAACGAATGTCAACACGAATGGGACAAGAAGGCCCACGCCAAGAAGCAATGCCCGGCGTGCGGGTCCCCCAACGTCGAGGCGCACGGACCTGCATTCCAGATGGTCGACGGGGAGCGCAAGGAGGTCAAGAAGGAGGAGGCCGTCGTATCAAGGCCGCCTTCCTCTCAGATGTCCCAGGCAGTGGCCCAGACTGGCAAGGAGACCTTCGTGACGAGGGAGGACCTCACCCCTCCCGAGGCGCAGTTTTCCAGCTTGCTCACCGACATGGGCATCAAGCTGCCGAATGCCCTGACGAAAATGGTCTTCAACCAGGATCCGCACGACCCTCAGAAGGTCGACGACATGCTGAGGCGCTACTTCGTGCCGCCCTGGAAGCGACAGTTCGTCGTTGACGCCTGGTGCTCTGAGAAGGGCATTGACACCATACCAATCCACCTCACCGAGGAGGAGAGGGCCCGCGGCGCCGGCGTCGACGAGGAGGACGACGGCCTCGACCGCATGATCAGAAAGATGGAGCGCATGACGACCCTCAAGATGTTGAAGGACATGTTCTCGCCTCCCACGCCCGCTCAGCCCTACGCCCAGGCCCAGCCTCAGCAGCAGCAGATGGTCCCGCTCTTCACCGAGGAGGGCCTCGCCGTCATGGACAGCGAGGGGCGGCCCGTGATGGTCCCCGCTTGGCAGTACCAGATGATGGAGCAGCGACGTCGTGAGAAGGAACGTGACCATGAGCTCCAAGAGCGGGCCCAGCAACCGAGCCAATACCAGTTGGGCATGGAGTTCGCCGACCGGATGCTGGCCATAATGAAGGAGGCCGGCGCCGGCAACCAACAGGCCATGGTCGAGATGCAGAAGCTGACCAGCGAGCTGGGCATGAAGACCCTCGAGGGCAACTTCGGCAAACAGGTGTCTCACCTCCAGAACCAGCTGGACATGCAGAAGGCCCTCGATTCGCAGGCCCAGCAGATGGGGAGCATGATAGACGCCTACAAGAAGGAGATGGAGCGCCTTGCCCGGGAGCTCGAGGACATGCGCAAGGACAGGATGCGCAGCATCGAGGACACCCAGATCGCGATGCAGGGCCAGCTCAACACAGTTATCACCGACGGCATGAAGGAGGGCATGGCCGAGTTCAGGGAGACGCGTCGCGATGTCAAGAAGATGGCCAAGGAGCAGTGGAGGACGCAACAGCTCGGTGCCCAGGTCCAGGGCCAGGTGCAACAGCAGGTCTATGTGCCGTCTGTCGAGCTCACCCCCGAGCAGCTCCAGGCAGAGTTCTCTGGGGGCTACCCGGAGGGCGAGGTCTACTACGGCGAGGACTTCACCACCCCCGACGGCGAGGAGGACATGAGGACCTACTAGCCGGCGAAGTTTCAAATAACGGTCGGGACCATTGTAGTCGGCGATGAGGGCTGCACCGCTCATCATTGCTCCGTCGCACACCAGGGAGACCAGGATACTCGCTCCAGCGGCCGTCAACCTATACCGTTTTTTCCTTTCGAATGGCGTACGCGCTCACCTCATCGCCGGCACAGGTGCCCGGCGTCTTCCACTACTTGTCAAGTTGAGGGCGCTCCGAGAACAGAGGATTGCCGTTTTCTACTACGGTCACGGGACCAAGAAGACCCTCATCGGCGACGAGCTCGGCATCAGGAAGACGCCGAACTTCCACCTGGTCACTGAGAACCTCGGCAACCGCATCAACCGCAGGATAATCGAGGGGCTCCAGGGCTCCCTCGTCTATACAATCGCCTGCGATTCTGCCGACGACCTTGGCGAGTTCCTGGTAGCCAATGGCGTCCGTGCCTTCGTGGGCTCCACGGTGCCAATGTTCATCACCCACGACTTCGATTGGGACCGCAACAACGTTCCCGACATAACCGACGCAATGACCGTGGGACCGAGGCGCCTTTACGGCGGCGCCACCCTAGAGCAGGCCGTCGAAGACTACAGGAGCAGGGCGTTCACCATGATGAACGAATACGACTTCAAGGTTCGGAACAAGGAGCTCTCCTTGATGATGGACCAGAACGTGCGCAACTACAAGATAATCGGTGATGGGGGGTGGCAGTTCTGGCAAGGATAGGCGGCGGTTTGCTTCGCTTAATTCTCCGCGGCCGTGATCGACGTCGTGTACGGGGCGAGCAGGTCAAGGATAAGATGGTGGACGCCGTGATAGAAGGCAGCGGCCGCGCCGTAGCGGGTGAGACGGCCCAACGCATCACGCATCGTCTGTCGGGAAGGAGGCGCCCCGGTCCTTGAGGACCTCCTCGACTATGTCGTTCATCACTCGCAACCTTATGGCAACGTCCTTGATGAACTCCTCCTCCTGCTCCAGCTGCTTGTTCAGGTAACGGACCTGGAGCAACCTCGCCTTCGTGGCCTGCTGGACGTTCAGCCTCCCGTTGGCTATCAACGTCAGCGTGGTCAGCGTGCAGTACATCAGCACGTCCGGGACGACGTTCCTGTCACGGACGCGCTCTACCTGGCCGTGTGGAGAAAGCCTGAACTTGAAGACGCGCTTCATGCCGGGGTCGAGCCTCTCCGCGTCCCTTATGTCCTTGTCCGTGAAGCGGAAGCCCATGACGCGGCCCTTGTCGAAGCCCCTCTCAGGCGCGTCCCGGAGCGTCCCCCGTCTGTTTAGAAGCGTGACGAAGTACTTGACCATGCGTCCGGCGTACTTCAGCCTCTCCGTGGCGCGTACGATGGGGCTGTGCTCCATCTAAACCATCCTCGCGACCCGTGTGAAGACCTTGCTCTCGAAGATGTTGCGGGCCACGTCGTCCACACCGTTCCAGCTGACGTACTCGGGTATCTCGCCCAGGTACCTCAGGCCGTACTGGTCGCAGAGCATCGACCTGACCGGCGTGGAGTTGAACCTGTGCCCCATCTCCTGGTTCGGCCCCACGACATAGGACATGTTGTTGATCACTCCGAGGACCTTGTCCCTGAGGTTGTAGACGGAGAGGATATTGACCAGCTTCTCAGCGTCCAGGACCGAGCTCCTTTCCGGATTGGTGACTATCACAAGGTGGTCGAACTTGACGTACTTCTTTAGGAAGGTAAACAGGATCTCATCCGTGCCGGCCGGCATGTCGCAGACGACGTACTTCACGCCTTGAAGGTCTAGTTGCTTGAAGGCTGACCGGACGTAGGCCTGCTTGTCCTCGTCCCTCGCCAGGAACCCCTCGGTCGGGTCGCCGGTCAGGCAATCGGGCGAGAAGACGGAGATGTTCGGCTTGTACGTCAGGGGCACTATCTTGTTCCTGAGCGTGTACTCAATCTCTGAGGGGTCGAGATTGAGACGGCTAACGACATCGGGTCCATGGACGTCCAGGTCCAGCAGCAACACCTTTCCCTTGCTGGCGAGGGCGTGGGCGAGACCCAATGCCACCACGGTCTTGCCCACGCCCCCCTTGTTCGAGGTTACGCCGATGACGCTTCGACGTCCAAGCAGGTTCAGCCCCCCTTCTTCTTTACCAGCCTCAGGGTCTCCCGCCTGGCGTTGAGCCTGCTCGAAAGGATCTCCGCACGCTTCTGCTCCTTCTCGAGGACCTGACCGAGGAAGGCCTCAAGCTCGTTGAGTGCCTGCTGCTGCGGTAGCAAATCAGCGGCCTCCACGCAGAGCGTCGTTTATCTGTTTCTCGATCCCGAGGAGCTCCTCCTCGAGGCGATTGTTGTACTCAAGCTGCTGAACGATGGCGCTGGAGAGCTGCCGGATGCGCTGCATCTGGTCTCCGCCGCCTAGTATGGCGCTAGCCCGTCGTCCGATTCCGATAGGTCATCCTCTCCCGAAAATACAGCGTGGTCAGACTTGTCCGGAATTATCTGCGCGGCAACCTTGGCCTTGTCCTTGGGCGAAAGTTGCTGCGCCTCCCGGACGAGCAGGTCGGCGTGATTGGCGAGGGCCCTCGTCACCTCCGCGCCCATGAACCTGTAGGTCGACCCGTGACGCGCCATGACCGCGGTCCGGAACCTGTGCAGCACGGCGGCGTTGACTGGCGTGTTGAGCTGTGCCGTTTTGTGGCTCTCCTTGAGGTACCTTACCGTTTGCCCCGCCATCGGGACGATTATGGAGCGGATGATAGATAAAGATTTGTAGAAAGTCCCTGTTTTCTACGATTCTGTTTTTTAAAGGGTTATAAATATCGGGGCGATTAATACCAAAATCACCTCAAAGCATGCTTAGGAGGACATAGAAATGCCTGACATTCTCGGACGCGTGCGAACCGCGATCAAGCCGGACCGGCCCGTCAAGAACGCAAAGACCTTCCTGAGGACCTTCGTGGCCAAGGGTCCCTTCAAGGCCATCGTCGACGGGTCCGAGGCCGTCTGGTCCACCAACATGGAGCGCATCGACGACGTGGTCGGATCGCAACTGAGCCGCGGCGGGCCCATCCAGTAGGGCCGCCTGCGGCAACAGGAGGACCCACACATGAGCCCCGCACTCCTCAGCTCCCTGCAATCCGGCAGGAACGCGGTCCAGGCCACCCGCATCAACTTCGGACAGCAGGTTCGGAGCGTCGTCGGCGGCATGGGGGGCCGTCTGGCCCTCCAGGAGAACGGCAACGGCAACGGCGACGCCATCACAGTCCCCCCGGACGAGGGCTTCGCCGGGCCGATGGGCCTATGGCCCTTCCCGATCATCAACGCCATCAAGGGTGGCGGCTTCGGCGCTGGCATCTACAACCGCCAGGGCGACACCCCGCCCGTGGAGACCGCGGGCCTTGGCGTTCCCTCGAGCGCCGCGTCAGGACCCGGCACCGCCGGAACCGACGCGTGGGACCCCGGACGCGCTGCGACCGGGATGCGCATCTACTGAGACAGTCACACAGCTGACCAACCAACCAGGAGGAAATAGGAATGCCACTCAGGCTCCGTGAGATTGCCACCACCCCGGACGGCATGATCAACCGCATGAGGAACCTCGCACGGAACCTCGCGGTGAAGGAGTTCGGCGGCTCGAAGTTCGGCGGGTTCCAGCCCCGTGGCTCCGAGTACGGCTTCGCCGACCTGCGCCCAACTCACATCCGCGTTCCGACCGGGTACGCCTACGCGACCGCCTTCGGCCGTTGGACCCACCCGGTCCTGGCCGGTGCCACGCTCACCACGTGGTACGACACGAATGTCCACGAGGACGCCATCGTGCTGTTCTACGGGATGTTCAACAACACGGCCAACCCGACCATCCAGGAGGTGCAACACTTCCTGGGCGGCGAGGATCTCCCGATCATGCATCTCAACCAGCTGAACGGCCAGCTCGAGCCCCAGGCGTACTTCGAGCTCGGCTACGTGATCGGGCCCAAGCAGCCCGTGAAGGCTCAGCTGGACGCGACGGGGAGCACCGTCGCCCTGACCGAGGAGATTGGATACATCGGCGAGCTCCTGGCCCGCCGGAGGTACCTGATCAACCAGTCCGCCTTCGCGCCGTAGGCGTGAAGACGCGGTGATGGCAACACGCCCCCCGTCGGGGAACAACCACCAGGCCAAAGGAGGTACGGTGAGTACATGAGCAAGCCAATGCGCGTCCATGACGTCTTCGAGTTCTCCAGTGAGCCGGGCGTCTACTACGTCGTAACCGCAAGGGAGAAGTTCAACTCGGATTCTCCAGAGGACAGCGCCAACGCCTTCGCGGCGGTGACGTCAGGGAACAACTCCGGTTGGAAGCAGCTGAAGGAGCTCGACCCCAAGGAGAACCCGGCCGAGCTCTACCATGTCGTCCTCGGCTTCGAGGACGGCTTCGACTACTACCTCAAGTTCCCCGCCGGCACCAACATTCACGGCTTGAACGAGGACAAGGACGTCGCGTTCATCAACGCCGAGCGCTCACCGGCCATCTGCCCCAACGAGGACTACGAGATGTTCCTCCTCCACGGCGACTACCCCGAGATCAACGCCGTGAACAACCACACCTACTCGGACACGCCGAAGGTGTACGCCGAGGGCTGGAAGTACCTGTTCAAGCCCGCGGGCGTGGCCGTCAGGGACCGCATTCTGAACCGCGCAATCAGGCCCAGGTTCATCCAGCGTGGTGGCCTCGCCGGCATGGGAGGTGGTTGAGATGGTCGGCGACTGGGACGACCGGATGGCCAAGATGCTCATGTTCGTCGAGAACCTGGTCAAGGACGGCGTCCTCGAGGGCGTCCACCTGGAGCTCTGCCCCTACAGGTCGGCGAAGAGCGCCTTCATGTCGGCCACCGCGTCGGCGCCCACGGCGTTCACGGTCTACTCCGTGCCCACGGGCAAGGAGATAATGACCAAGAACGTCACGATCACCTCGAGGGAGGCAGCCGCCGTGACCGTCAAGGTCTACGACGACACCACGCAGCTCGACGAACTGCGCATCAACGCCCTGGAGAGCGCGGTCCTCCCCAAGGAGTACAAGTGCTCGACTTCCCTCAAGTTCACCCAGGACGCGTACACGAGCGGCGTCACCATGGCCGCGGACTTCATCGAGTATCCGGAGGACAACAAGTCACGCACACCGCCGTCGTAGGTGGCGGTGTTCATAACCCAACCATAGGGAGGTAAGAAACATGAGCGGCTTCGTAAGCAGCAACAGGCTCCGTTCCCACATAGCCTGCGGGTCACACGGCAGCGGCGGCAGTGCGGCAGACGCTAGCGGCGAGGTGGCCATCGAGCACACCTTCGGGGCCACCGGGGTCCCGACCGTGTTCGGTGCGACCCTCGGCACGTCCGGCGCCGGCGGCACCGCGCAGACCGACTGCCACGTGCTGTGCAGGCTGTCTGCGGCCTACCTGGTCATCCAGATAGTGTCCGCGGGTGCGGCCAGGGCCTCGAGCTCGGTTCTTCTGTACTGGTGGGCCAAGATGTAGGCGGGCCCCCTCGGGGGCCGTCCTCTCCTTCTCCTACCTTCTAGCTACAGCGTAAAGCTTGTAGCCCTCGAACTCTGCCAGGCCCCGCCTGGTCTCGTCGTGGTGCATCGGATGGACCAGACCACCCTCGTAGGGATCTTCGAAGTTGAGGTGGTTCCACCAGGTGTTCACGTCCCCGATTATGGTTCCGTCCTCCTCGACATGGAAACCGGCCTCGATGAGTTGTTGCCGGAGGGTCTGCCGGCACCAGTAGTTGAGGTGGTTCGCGCCGAAGGTCTTGGACTTCTCGTGAAGGATTCTGTTCGTCTTCGCCTCGAGATTGGGCACCAGGACGGCGATGACGCCGTTAGGCTCGAGCATGTCGTGGGCGTCCTTGAGTACTTTCTTCGGGTCGGGCAGGTGCTCGAGTACCTCCCAGAAGGTCATGACATTAGGCTTCTGGAACTGTGGGGTGTGCTTGTAGTCCTCGAGTTTCATGCTGTAGAGGGGGAATTTATCGTCGTATCCCCTCTCTTTGTAGAGCTCGATGGCGCCCTCCGAGAGTTCGAGCCCGACGCAATTGTAGTTCCACATGTGGGACTGGGCGATGCTGAGAAAGAACCCGTAGGAGGCCCCGACGTCGAGTAGCCTTGGCTTGACATCGTAGACATGGTGCGACAGGATCCTGAGCAAGTGGTCGAACTTCTCGCGGTCGAGGTCCTCCTGGGCCTCGAGAACCTGGAGCCACTGCTGCGATGACTTGGAATCACCGTAGTACTTCTCGATGATCTCCTCCTTGAGTATTGGAGATATGTAGACCATCCCGCAGTTGCACTTGTGATAGAACAGGCCCTCCTTGTTCCAAAGGACGCGCCCGTTCTTGGGGTGCTCTCCGCACAGGGGGCACATCCTGTCCTGGACGAACTTCGGTTTTATGACGTTCATCCGGTGGTCCAGGAGCTCGTCCATCTCCTTGTCCCTCATCTTCCAATGCTCGAGCCGGCCGGTCCTGGCGTTGAACTTGTCCCTCGGCTCAGAAGTCTCCATCATTCGGTTCTCCCCCTGTTGATTTGGCGACCCCGACAGGATTCGAACCTGCGACCGCCTGGTTCGTAGCCAGGTGCGTTGTCCACTACGCTACGGGGCCATAAGGTGGGCGGCGGCCTTTAGGTGGGCCCTTCGCCGGCTGCCCGGGCCGCTTGACACCAAGGGGGGCTCGCTGTTACCCCGGTACCAACTCAGCCGCCGCCCATGTTGCGAGTGATGGACCCGGGCGGATTTGAACCGCCAGCCTCCCGCGCTGCAAACACGGGCGAGCTGCCACTGCTCTACGGGCCCTCTTGGGAAAAGCCTAATACGTCTAAACGGTATTAACCGTTTCGACGGCCATGACGCGAGAGAAGACGGCCGCCATACCCTGCTCGCCCGAGTTCAGGGATTGGGTGGTCTCCAATAAGCGGGGGAACGAGACCTACGAGGACACCCTGCGCCGCCTTCTCGAGCTCCCGTCGGAGGGGCCATTGGATGCCGAAGTACGAGATAGAGCTGACCGAGGAAGAGGATGACAAGCTGTCGGAGATAATGAGGTTTCACAAGTACGACCTCAAGCGTTTCTTCCTGACGGCCATGGAGGAGTTCTACGTGCCCCCCCACCCCGTCGACCAGAACGCCTACGCCCACATGCTCCAGTTCATCTCGATAATCCTCGAGCAGACCAGGCAGAACACGCCCAACATCCTCCGCGAGAAGTCGCTCCTGACGCTCCATGAACACTTCTCGGCGATGGACAAGATGGACGTCGTCGTCGTGATCGCCAACGGCCCCTCCTTGACTGACAAGCAGCTCAAACTCATCTCCCACTCAAGGTTCCAAGAGAGGGGCGGTGTCGTCTTCTGCGTCGACAGCGCCTTGAACAAGGTCCTAAGGTTCGGCATCATCCCTGACGCCGTCGTGTGTGTCGACCGCCAGCGCGAGACCGCGGAGCTCATCAACTACCCGCTCATCAGGGAGCTGGGCACGGGCCTCAACTGGATAGTTCCGATGGACATCCATCCGGAGACGCGGGACTACATGAGGGGGGAGCGTTGGTGGTTCAAGCCCTGGTTCCCCGAGAACCCGACCAGGAACCTCAACTTCTACCTGAGGTTCCTGTACCCGCAGTTGCCCATCGTCAACCTCGGCGGCAACGTCGGCTCGTCGGCGGTCTTCATTGCTTACTCCTTGCTGTTCAAGACCATCGCCATGGTGGGCATGGACTACTCTTGGTCAGGCAAGATGAAGCCCCACGAGACGGAGAACTTCCTCGTGGACGTCATCCAACACGGTGGCCGGATAAAGTACAATCGTCGTAACAAGTTCGAGGGCGTCATCTGGCCTTGCGACACCGAGGCCTGCCTGGATGACCGTCTGTTCAATGGCGAGTGTGCGGCACGCCGCAAGGACGACCCGGACTTCAAACTGTGCCAGGAGGAGTTCGACAGCCAGTTCAAGTACGTCAAGGACCCCTGGGGCGACGTGAGGCTCATCAACCAGACGTACTCAATCTACCGCGACGTGATGCTGGACCACGCCAGGCAGATAAAGAAGCGGGACCCCGACGTCCGCTTCATCAACTGCACCGGGGGAGGCCTGCTTTTCGATGACGAGGAGGACAACATCAAGCTCCAGGACCTCAAGGAGTTCCTCGAGACCGTATGGGAGGAGGGGAAGGATGAGCCACAAGAGGGCGCGTGAAAGGAGGAAGAAACGCATGGAAGGAAAGGAACAAGACCAAGAGGAAGAGGACTGGCGCCGCGTCCAGGAGCAGACCTTCTACAACATGGGGCCCCTCTTCTTCGACAACGTATCAAGGAACATCGAGGGGGGCCTCCGCAAGGAGCGTGGGCGCGACTTCGTCAAGGAGGACTTCTGGAGGGGCGAGGGCCGCGGCGCCAAGCACGAGGACCGCGCCGCCGTGATAGTGGCCGGCGGCCCGTCGGTGGAGAAGTTCGGCCACCTTGACACCCTCAAGGAACACTACAAGGACCGCTGCTTCACCATCATCGCCGTGGACAGGATGCTCGCGCCGCTTCTCCGCAAGGGCATACTTCCGGACTATGTCTTCTCCGCGGATCCGCAGCCCGAGACGGCGGACTTCTACGAGATAGCAACCAAGAAGTCCTACCGCGAGAAGTTGAAGCGGGCCAAGACCATGGCCGTCTTGCCGGGCTGGATCCACCCGGATGTCCTCACGTACTGGACCCTCGAGCGCCGGGCGTTCTATTGGGGTTCATCGGCCTTCGGGAAGTACATGGAGGTGTCGGAGTTCTTCAACGCCATGGTCGAGCTCGGTACGGTCAATGTCCACGGCCACGTCACCGGCGCCGCGCTGACCTTTGCCCATGAAATGGGCTTCGAGATGGTTGGCACCATCGGCACCGACTACTGCTACGACGTGGGCGAGGAGTTCGAGGACGGCGGATGGTACAAGTACCTCCGAGACCAGGGCGTCGACGACGAGACCATCTACAGTGACCTCCAGCCTGCCAAGTACATCGACCCGCACAACGGCGAGGAGGTGGTGTCCGACGTCATCTTCATGTCCTACGTGGGCTACATGCTTGGCTGGCTGACCTCTCTGCACGAGGGCGCCCACCGCCCCGAGCAGGTCTTCAAGGTTTACAACTGCTCCCAGCGCGGTCTGTTCTTCGACCCCAGCGGCCATGTAATAAGGTATCGTGGCATTACCTTCAACAATTTCCTCGAGGCGGTGAAATCGTGGTCCGCGTCATCAAGCCAGTCGAAGCCCGAAGAGTAGCCGACGCCCCCAAGGGCGAGCATCCCATCCGCAAGAAGCGGACGTTCAGAACGCACTGTCGCGCCTGCGCCGATTACTTCAAGGAGACCAAGGACTTCAAGTACACGCGCAAGGATTCGGCCGAGTTCTCCGGCTTGTACGTCCTCCGCGACGTGGACGGGCTACCCTACCGCATCTACTTCTGCGAGATCTGCGGCTCCATCTTCGCCGCCCCTGTCAGATTCAAGAGGTGTCCGTACATGGACGTGATCATCGAGCAGGACAGCGAGCGCGGCCTCAATCACTACGTCACCTGCCTCGAGCCCGACTTCCCGTGCGACCTATGCCGTCGGGACCTCGCGCCTCACCACTGGTTCTGCAACCACCTAGACGTAGCTCCAGAGATCCCCTGGGAGCAGATCTACAATTCCGAGTGGTGGACCCAGACGGACAGGCACCTCATCCCCGAGCAGGAAGTAATGAACCCGGAGTTGTATAGACAATGGAAAGAGACGGGAACTCTACCGGACTATTGACTAGGCCCGTGCCGCCCAAGAAGCGGTGCTGCATCGCCGTCATCCCCGCCAAGGTGGTCTCCCAGAGGCTGCACGAGAAGAACTTCACAAAGGTCAACGGCACGCCCATGACCATCTGGGTTCTATGGAAGGCCCTACAGTGCCCCTACATCGACCATGTTGTCGTGTCGACCGACGACATGGAGGTGTTCCTGGAGAAGCTGCCTGAGCTCGACCACCCCGTTTTCAAGGACGTCATGGCCGTCTCGCGGGGGCCGGACGTCCGCCACCCCGAGGTAGCGCTGTACTGGGTCATCCGCGACGCCTTGAGCATGGTCACTTCGGGCGGCTACGTCCAGGACGATCCAACCCACGTGGTCCTCATGCAGCCCAACGTCCCGACCATCCCCCAAGAGGTTATAGACCGCCTCGTGAAGGCCGTCGTGGAGGAGCACTACAACGTGGCCCGCCACTACAACCTCGAGGGAGCCGAGACGGGCGGCTGCGACGCTTACAAGATCCAGGCGCTGATGGAGGCGCCCATCATGGACGCCGACAACTTCGCCATGTGGTCCGACGACCCCGAGGTCCACGACATCCACGACCTCAACGTTGTCGACCAGATTTTCTTCATGCGACAGGAGGGACGGTTGAGTGACAGACTTCAAGAATAGGACGGTCCTTATCACGGGGGGCGCGGGCTTCCTTGGCAGGCACTTGACCGAGGAGTTCCTCAGGCTGGGCGCTGGCAAGGTGATTATCTACTCGAGGGACGAGCACAAGCACGAGCTGATGGAGAGGGACTTCGCCAAGGATGCGGCCCGCCTCCGCTTCATCACCGGGGACGTCCTCGACACCGACTACCTCCGTTACGCTATAAGGGGCGTCGACTACATCGTCCACGCGGCCGCCCTCAAGGTCATCCCTCGAGGGCAGTACAACCCGCTCAAGTACATGGACGTCAACCTGCTCGGCTGGAGGTCCGTCATGCAGGCCGTCCTGGACAGCGACCACCACATCAAGGTGCTTGGCACGTCCAGCGACAAGGCCTGTGAGCCCCTCAACACCTACGGCAAGGCGAAGGCCTGCGCCGAGGACCTGTTCACCCACGCCAACGTCTACTCCCCGAATTGGAAGTTCTCCTGCGTCCGCTACGGCAACGTCGTCGCGTCGACGTCGTCGCTCACCGCGGCCAAGAAGATGCCGACCCTGACGCACATCGACATGACCAGGTTCTTCCTGCCCGTCAAGGTCGCTGTGGAGGCCGTCATCTACGCCCTGCGGTACATGTACGGCGGCGAGATATTCGTTCCGCGGTGCCGGGCGTGCAACATCAAGGAACTGATGACGCTCATCACCGGGAAGTCCAAGATAGACATCACCGGCGTCCGGAGGGGCGAGAAGATCCACGAGGTCCTCGTCAACCGCTACGAGATGATGAGGACCATCGAGATGGACGATTACTACGTCATTCTCCCCGAGGAGTTCGCGCACACGGGCCACCACTACCACTACCCCGATTACGTGAGGCCCTTCGATTACTCGAGCTCCAACGAGGAGTTGCGCATGTCAGAAGAAGAAATGAGGGCGATGTTCAATGTCAACCGAGAAGGAGATAAGACAGTGGGATAGGTTCTACGCGGACGGCGACAAGTTGATGCGCATCCCTGACCCCCGGCTGGTCCGGGAGCTCGCCAACGTCGATCCCGAGGGCAAGGCCGCCCTTGTCCTCGGTTGTGGCAACGGACGCCATGCCATTTGGCTTAGGCGTCGTGGATGGCATGTCGTGGGCGTGGACTACTCTAGGGAGGCCTTGGTGGCGCTCCTTGATTGGGCGAGGGAGGAGGGCCTTGGCGAGCATCTTCTCACCTGGGAGGTCGACCTCAAGGACCCCATCATGTCCTTCCTCAAGGAGTTCAAGGGCAAGTTCGACCTGGTCCTCGCCTGGGACGTACTCTACTATTTTAACGATGACGAGCTCCACCAGCTGCTCGAGTGGCTGCCTGGCATCTGCGCCGAGGGCGCCCAGCTCCTCATCTGGGCACGCGGTGAGAAGGACCGGAACCACAACCCGCTGTTCCAATCCTCGGATGGCTTCATGGCCATCGAGAAGCGCAACCACAACCACTGGCGCTGGATATTCAAGCTGAACCCCAACTGGACCGAGCCGACCATCGACGAGCGCTGGGAGACCTTCGGACATTGGAACGAGCACTACTACCTCATCAGGAGCGGGTTGAAATGAAGAAGGTCGCCTTGATGCAGGCCCACTACCATCCGTATATCGGGTACCTGCAGATGATGAACCTGGTGGACGAGTTCTACTACTACACGGACGTCCAGTTCGTGCGCCAGAGCTGGCATCACCGCAACAGGATCCGGACGAAGACGGGATGGATATGGCTCAATGTGCCAGTGCTGCATCAAGGAGAACCAGAAGACCTGATGATTAAGGATGCGATGATTGACAACAAGCAGAAGTGGGCAAAGCAGCATTGGCACAGTATCGAGGCCCACTACAGGAGATCCCCCTTTTGGGACAATTATGGACCCGCCCTCGAGGAGATTTATAATATGCGTTGGAGTGGAATAATGGCTCTAAACATCCATCTGCTTGAGAATTTCTATAAACCTAACCTCGGAATCAAGACGCCAACCTACAATGAATTCGACATCAAATATGAGCGTAATGCGGGCAAAATGGAGCGCCTCGTGTACTTCTGCTTAGCCGTTAGCGCTGGCCTTTTCCTAGAGCCCGGCGGCGGTACATCATTCTTCGATGAACAGATATTCAAAGATGTTGGCATAGAGCTCCGGTTCTTCCACTACGACCAGGCCGAGTACGAGCAGCTTTGGCCCGGCTTCCAGCCCTGGATGAGCGCCCTCGACACCCTGTTCTGCCTTGGCCCCGAGGCCAAGGACCTGGTCAGGGACGTCGAGTGGTACGACGGCGAGGTGTCGGACGAGTACAACGTCGACCTCGAGGAGCGGCCCGACCCCGCGACCCAAGACCCGGAGATGAGATAATGGAGTTCATTGCAGACCCAGGCACCGCGTGGTGCGGCAGCCTTGACGTGTTCTACGACATCGTTCAAGCCGTGAAGAAGAGCGGCGGCACATCCATCAAGCCGCAGGTCTGGCCCAAGAACTTATACAAGGGCCACGAGATGGAGAAGGAGGCCCTCAGGGCCTGGATATCCAAGGGCACCCTGCGCCGTATGATCAAGCTGTGCAAGGACGCCGACCTCGAGATGTTCTGCTCGGTCTTCGGCAAGAGGGAGCTCAAGACCTACATCAACGCCTACTGGGAGGTGATGGGCATCACCCCTTCGCGCGTCAAGATCTCCTGCGGCATGAACGACAACTGGCCCCTCATCGAGGCCGTGCTGAGCCAGGAGAACTTCGAGAGGATCTACGTCTCCGTCGAATCCGATGAGGATCTGGATAGGTTGCTGAGCGCCATTAGGTCCAGGGGCTTCGAGTTCAAGTACCAAGGGCCCTTCGTCCCACTGTACTGCGTCCCGAAGTACCCTACCATGCCCGAGGACGTCCACTTCCCTCACAACACGCTTATCAAGGGGTTCTCGGACCACACCCTGGGCATCGCGGCGTCCATCACGGCGGCCGCCCTGGGCCTGGAGGTCATAGAGCGTCACGTGATGCTCAGCGAGGAGCAGTACCTCATGCGCCTCGGCTACGAGCCCAGGTTCCCCGACGAGGTCTGTGCTGCAACTATGCCGAAGTTCAGGACGATAGTCAGGACATGCAATGAGGCAAGGAGGATGGCCGGCCATGATTAAAGGCAAACTCGTGAACCTGCGTGAACTGCGTGAGGAGGACCTGGGGACGCTCAAGGACTTCCGCAACGAGCTGTTCCTCGAGGGCAACTTCCGCCAGTTCGCACCGTTGACCATGAAGGATCAGGAGAGGTACTGGTGCGGGTTCGCCAGCAGCAGCACGTCCGTCGTCTTCGTGATCACGGCGGCCGAGCTCCTCGAGGAGAGCAGCGAGGTTCTCCAGTCCACCGTTGAAGATGGGCTCGAGAGGTACGTCCTGGCCGACCAGATGGTGGTGGGTGAGGTGCGCCTCGGCGAGATAAACTGGAGGAACCGTTGGGCCATGCTGGGCCTGATGGTGGGCAAGGAGTTCCAGAAGCGGGGGTATGGTTCCGAGGCGCTCTTCCTTATCCTTGACTACGCCTTCAAGTTCCTTGGCCTCCACTGCGTCCGGCAGGAGGTCTGCAACGACTACACGATCACCATGCTCAAGAAGTTCGGCTTCGAGGAGATAGGTAGGACCAAGGGCACCACCTTCCTGGACGGCGAGTGGTACGAGGATGTCATCCTTGAGGTCTACGATGAGCGTTGGACGAATTTAAGGAGTAGGATTTATGGTGACCAAGTCGAGCCAAGGGTCGAGCACGCCCCTAAGACTATTTGAACCGCCCTTCGATGATGATGAGCTCTGCACCATCCTGGAGAGCTTCGTGCGCAGCGGCACAATCTTCATGGGCGAGCCTGTCAGGCACATGGAGCTCGAGGTGGCTAAGTACCTCGAGATGAGTGAGCCGGAGAACGTGGTGGCCGTCTCGAGCGGCACGAAGGCCCTCGAGTACATCTTCAAGTTCCCCAGGAAGCGCCAGCCCTCTGCATTCCGCAAGGATGAGCCCCCAGTGCGCGTCCTTGTCCCCGGCCTCACCATGGCGGCCACGCCCCTCGCCCTCGAGGCCGCGGGCCTCCAGCCCAAGTTCGTCGACGTGGGCCGCGACCTGGTCGTCAACGTCGATGTCCTCGACGAGGCCGCCGATCACGACGAGGACATAGGCGCCGTCTGCGTCGTGGACTACGCCGGGCGGCTGCCGGACATGACGGCCATCAGGCGCTGGACGGCGGACCGGGGCATGGCGCTGTTCGAGGATGCTGCACACTCCTTCGGCGCCACCCGGGGTGAGGTCTCCGCGATGACGGCGTCCACCGCGGCCGCCACATCGCTCCACCCAATCAAGCCCCTCCCAGGCCTTGGTGGAGGCCTCGTCGTCAGCAACCTGGATTCCGCCAGGTTCGCGCAGGAGGCGAGGGACCGTCGCTACTACGGCATCGTCGACCGTGATGGGTATCACTACGACATCAGAGATTGGGGCGAGAACGCCTACATGGGGGACCTGTCCGCCATCGTCGTCAACTACTTTCTTGACCATGTGGATGACCACAACGCCTACCGTCGCGAGCTGGCCGAGCACTACATAGAGGGCCTCGAGGAATCCAGGCTTGGAGACCACTTCAAGGCCCCCCGCTTCGACCCGGGCTCGACTTACCACCTATTCCCGGTGGTTGTTGATGACAACCTCAGAAGGAGGGTGGTGATGAAGGAACTCGGTGAGGCCGGCATCGCAACGGGCATCCACTACCTTCCCTGCCACCAGTTCACCAGGTGGCGCGACGCTCCTCGAGGCAACATCCAGTACTTCGAGGCGGTCGCGGACCGGCTGATGACGCTCCCGTGCCACCTCGGGATGGACAAGTGCGACGTCGACCGCGTCCTGGAGGCTCTCGCGCTCTGTACTTGGAAATAGTTTAAGTAGTCCTCGCCACAATTATGAATGCGGCGAGGTCCTATGTCCTATCGCAACCCCCTCTCAGTTTTCTCCTACGACAAGCCCGTGAAGACTACGAGGCCGGTCAAGGCGGTCAGCAACGTTGTCTGGGAGAAGGCCGTAAGCCTGCCCTTCGGCACCACGAACTGGCTGTTGAGGAACCAGGGCAACTATCCCATCTACTACGCGGTCGAGGGTTCGGAGATGAAGAAGCCGACCCACTTCGAGACGCTGGACCCCGACGTGACCGTCACCGAGGACAACATACCCCGCCACATCTACGTCGCGAACAAGGAGACGACCAGCGGCCACGACACGAGCATCTACCTCGAGTACTGGGTGCCCGAGGAAGAGAAGGACCGCAAGAAGGGAGAGGCTGGCGTCATGGCGCAGATCCGCAACTCCATCGGCCTGCTCAAGGAGGCGTTCCCAGGCCTCTGGAGCTTCGGAGGGAGGTGATCGTAGATGCCCAAGCAACTCAGGACGTCCTCGAGCAAGTTGAAGTTCACGTCGTTCTACGGCGATGAGGACCAGGAGGATTGCAGTGCTGGTGTGACCATCACCATCACGCCTCCAGACGCCTTCCGGCTGATGCGCCTCTCCCTCGCCTTCGACGACAACGTCGCCCCGACGATCACCATCACCCAGGACAACCCCGAGGGCGCTGCCTGGGACCAGCTCATCCGCCGCGTTTCCGTTCCGGCGCCGGGCGCCGGCCTCACGACAGAGTACACCTTCATCGGCGGCAAGGGCTACGAGTACATCAGCGGTACGGCCATCGTCATCACCATCTCCGCGGTGGCAGCCAACGTGAACTGCTCCTGGGAGATGGAGCAGATTTGAGGTGAATCAATGCCACAGCCCACCCCCTATGACAGTTGGTGTGGCGGATACGATGTCATAAACGGTAGGGATGTCCGCTCGAACACCACCTACATGTGGGGCCGGATACTAGCAGCGACCGAAATCAGGATATCCAGCGAGTTCGATGACGGTACCTCAACAACAGCCGGAATCCAGGAGGCCATTGATGACCTGCCGGCAGCGGGAGGTAAAATATTCATTCCCCCTGGCACACACACTACATCGACTACCATAAAAGTGAACAAGCCATGCCTCATAGAGGGTGCTGGTGTTGAGATAACGATAGTGTACCTCGACGACAACTCAAACGTCGACGTTTTCACCCTCTCAGCCGACCAGACTGATGTTGTTATAAGGGGCCTCACCATCGATGGCAATTACGCGAACAATGCCGCCAACGGTAGGGGCATATATGGCACCGATGGCAACCTGGATTGCCTTTTCGAGAACCTCAGGATTGCCAGATGCAGGGACCAGGGCATACATATCGCCTACGTTGCCACCACACCGAAAAGGGTCGATGTTCGGGATTGCCAGCTCATTGATTGCCATCCCGATGTGACCCTCAATGAGGCCGCCATACACATGGTTCGCCTCGAGTATGGTCACATCAACAACAACACGATATCGGCTAGCGGACAGGACGCGATATTCCTCGACACCGCCAACGATGTTGAGATATCTGGCAACATCATCTACAACTGTACTAACATTGGTATCAATCTACAGGGAACTTTGTTTACAATCGTGGTATCGGGCAACGTGATACATAACAACGCAGGCCCTGGAATCAGCGTCACCTCCAACGCCTGCAGGGACGTCCTCCTCGCGGGCAACACCCTCTACTACAACGACACGGGGATTTTAATTTGGAGAACGGATGTGGTAGTCATCACCGGAAACATTTGTCGTAATGCGAGGAACACCTTCCACGGAATCCATATTTACGGTGACGGTACAGCCCCTGCAAACGGCAACATTATATTGGACAATATATGCAATAAGGACGTCTTCGGAGATCAAGAGATAGGGATTTATATTCAGGGCGGCTCTAACGCTGTCGGCAATGTTGTCAGAGGAAACGTCTGCCTAGGGAATGACACTGCTCAAATTCAAGATGATGGTCAGAACACGCACATGGCACACAATGTGACCTCCTGATAGGCCTACTGGAGGTACCTCTGTTGGCCCGAAAGACGTTCATGGCCGTCTGCAACCGAACCAGATTGGACCTCAAGTACATGCCCGGCCAGGTACTTGGTCCGACCGAGTTTCGCATATCACAAGAGTTCGATACACCTGGCTCCCATACGGCCGGAATACAGGAGGCCATTGATGACCTGCCGATTACTGGCGGCACCGTAATCATACCCAATCGCACTCAAGAGGTAGACTACTACATCAATGTCAATAAGGATAATGTGACGCTGTTGGGGGGCGGTGACGGTTCAGTAATAAAGTTAGCCAACGGCCGACACAGCACGCTCACGAACCAAGCCACCCTTGGCCAAGCGGACCTCATCGTTGCGGACGGCTCTCAGTTCAGGGCGGGGGATTGGATTTGCATTAGAGACATGGCTCCTGGTGCAAGTTCTAATGAGTGGAGGTTGGTTGCCTCCGTTGATGGCAACACGATCACCGTCACGGTAAACCTCACCTATAACCACCCCGCCAACACCCAGGTCTGGACATGCCACCCCATTCTGATGACGGACACTGGGGTAACTGGCTTCCAGATGCTCAACCTCTGCGTAGAGGGCAACCGGGCGAATCAAATGGAGGGTGTGCTCGGAGACATATTTGACGCGGCCGCCGGCAACAGAAACAGCAACCCAGCCTACATAAGTGTAGAGACATGGGGTGTCTTGATACTCAAGGACACGAGTGACGTAGTAATAGAAAACGTCAAGATCAACGAGATGCCTGCACATGGAATCTTCATCTACGGGCTATCTCAGAACACAACCGAGATAATCATAAGAAATTGCAGGATTACCGACGTAGCAGACAAAGGAATAGTCGCTCTCCAGGTCGTAGGTACAACGCCAGTTCACATCCAGATAGAGAACAACTACATCTATGAATGTGGAGTGGGCGTCAGGCATGTGCCAGCTCCCGCCGTCAACTACGGGGATAGCATCAACTTCCACACGCCCACCGGCACCCACATCACGATTCGTGGTAACATCCTGCACCAATATCGGAGGAGCGGAATAGCCATTGACGGCACAAAATATTCGATTGTTAGCGACAACATCATAACGGCCGAGAGCGACGGATTGTCTGGAACGGCAGGCATATTATTCGAGAACTCGATGAACTGCGTATTACACAATAATACTGTTCGCCACTACCTCACACCCAAGGGCGGTCCACTAGCAATCTGGAGTTGCACAGACATGACCGTCATTGGTGGATCCTACGTGACCCTCGATGGAGGGGCCAACGGCACATATGTTGTCGGGATAATTGACAGCAGCGGCACGAGGCCATCTGACATAACTTTCATAGGTGTGCTGATCGAGGGTAACAACGGCACGATAACCGACTTGAAGACGCTATATCCTCTGAGGATTATAGATGCGGACCGAATCAAGGTGTCTGACTGCATCATAAAGAGCCCCGGTACTGGAAGGCCTGGCCTCTGTCTTGAGAATTCAGACAAATGCGACATCCACGGAAATACATTCTACGATGAAAGAGCCCCGCCCAAGATGACGTATGGCATAGCATTGGACGCGAACTCGGACAACAACCAAATACAGGGAAATCGCATCGAAGGTTATTTAACGGCCCCGATAGATGATAACGGCACGAATAATATTTACGGTCACAACATCACATCCTGAGGTGAATAAATGGCTTCTGGCTTTGACGGATTGCAATGGGTTGAGAGGCACAGCGCCTTCAATGATGCTGAGCATGCGAGGTTTGTGGATGAAGAATTCAGAGGCCACTCGATAGACACGCTGAGTACTTGGAGGCTCCAGAACACTGGAGGAAGGGGCACCGCCCAGATCAAGGACGATGACGCAAACGGTGTTGCCGAACTCGTCACTGGCAACCAGGCGGCCGACGAGATAATCTTGGACATGAACAACAAAAGGCAGGTTGATCCCTCCCTTTCGCCCGTCCTCCTCGTCAGGGCAAAAGCATTGGACATTGCCAACATGGAGATGCGCATCGGCCTTGTGGACATCCTAGGGACGGACGACTGCTACTTCATGGTGGACGTTTCGGCAAAGGGCGACGAATCAATTTTTGCCGAGGCGGACAGCGGGGGCGTTGGTACAGAGGACACGGACACCACCATAGACCTTGATCTTAACTATCACTACTATGGAATCTACATAGACAGCACCGGCAAGCCGTACTTCTATATTGATGGCACTGAACGGGTGGCGGGCTCTGCCGCGGATGTCGACCCGACGGAGTTCTTCCAGCCGTATGTCGAGATAAAAACTGAGGCTGCCTTGTTGAAGACACTCGAGGTGGACTTCATCAAGGGCTGGCAAAGGAGGGAGTAGATGGCCCGCATTCAGCGTTTAGCCGGCAAATTTCTCCTCGGAGAACTAGACGATTTTCAGATCTACTATGACGACACCAGAAACGCCCTCATCCTTGTTGACACCCAAGGCCAACATATTGTTGAGCTTGGCGACAACACCATCGATGTGCTTGCCGCCATACGAGGCCACCAGTTCCAGCAGATGAGGACCGTCGACCTGTTTTCCACCGCCGAGTTGCCACAAGGCACGGTTGTAGATGCTGACGCAGCCGTTGATGACGCCGTGACCGCATGTGCCATTGCGTCGCTCGCTGTCATCGGAATCTCTGTTCAGAACCCCCACCCAGCGGGCTCCGTCGGACCGATATGCACAATGCCGGGTTCCGTTGTGGACATCTCACTTACTGCAGCTGGCGTTAGAGGGCAGTACGTTGTTGCAAGTGCGGCTGGTGGAACTGGTACTTGCCAAGCAGCCCTTCCCGCGTTGGGGGCGACGATTGGCGTCTGCCTTGAGAATACGGGCGGCGCGGGACTTGCTCGCTGCATATTCCTCAGAATGTGATCGGCCCATATTTATTTCCGGTAGCCTTATTAGGGGGCGGCTCTAATTTAGGCATCCGATGAGTGCGGAGGCGTCGGTTCCGTCGCGCGAGACAACGTTGATGTTCAAACACATCAAGGAATCCCTCGAGCGCATAGAGAAGGGCCACAAGGAGGACAAGGAGGTCCTCCACAAACGCATCAACAACGTCGAGACTTGCATCAACAAGGAGATAAAGCCAGACGTCCACAAGAACTCTGCCGACATAGACTGGATAAAGCGCGGGTTCTGGTACCTGGCGGGCGTGGGCTCGTCCGCACTTCTTCTCGTCATAGGTGTCATCGTGACATCAGTTATTGGAGGCTAATCAATGGTGGAAACCAGGTCGGGCAAGGGCGCGACCGCGCAGACGTCTTTCTGGGCGCTCGCGGTGCTTCTGATCAGCGTGGGCGTGGGCATAGTCCAGCAGGAGGGGGCGACGGAACAGCAGATGATTGTCGGCGCCGTCCTGGTCGTCTGCGGTGTGGTCCTCGTGTTCGCGAAGTACTACATCAAGCTCCCAGACGTGTCGGAGAAGGATATGCTCGAGACGCTTGCCGTCTACGAGCGGGCCTTCGAGAAGTGGCTTTCGGCTGCCCACCGTACCCGCGACGAGATAGTGGCCCACCGGCAACTCATCGAGGCCTCGGCGGCCTTCCTCCCATCGGAGTGGAGGAAAAAGCTCATCGACCTGCTCGACGCCCCCCAAATGAAGCACTCTGGGCTGGTTGATAGATAGGCAGCCTTGATTGCTCCGAGCCCGTGTCGACGTCCCACACGACGGGGTCCCTAGTGCCCGGACAACACCTCGGACGCCCCTTGTCCCTGTGTATGATCAACATGCACGGGAGCTTGTAGGAACACTTCTCGCAGACCCACTTGCTGTGGTCCGTGTAGTCGGTAGGCCAGTCCTCGCCGGGCTTCAACCACTTCCAGTTGGCCAGCCTTCTGTCCGCGGGACAGTATCGCGGCTCTCCGGACTGGAGGGGGCACATCAACCGGCAGGCCTCGAGGGGGTTGCATTGGAGACAGTACCAGTGGGCCTTGATATCGTCGTATCCGCTCTCCCGGACGTCTTCCTTCTTGCAATCGAACATCAGGCCACCGCCCTGCCCTCTGCGGCCAGCCTATATGCAGGCAGCTCGTCAATGGGCCACCCCCTCTCGGGCCCGAAGTGAATCTCCGCCCACTTCCACTCAAGGACCTCGTCGGTCTTCATGTTGTTGATGGACTTGAGGCCCTCTAGCAGGTCCCCGAGAGGGTCGATGCTCGCCCAGAAGCCGTCCTGGACGGCGAGCTCCTTGGTCATTTCGTAGCCGTAGCGGCCGTCGACGCTCCAGGCCGTCGAAGTGCCGAGCTTGTAACAGTCGGATGCTTTGGTCCTCGGCATCCGCCACCACATGTGAAGCCTCGACATTGTGCCGGTCCTTTTCTTGACGTTCAAGGCGTGAGCGTACGTTTCGTCCCACGCGGTGAAGTTCTTGCGGATGGTCATCCGCTTTGGTGGCGGCCAGAAGAAGGACCTCAGTTCCTTCTCGAAAGTGTTGAACGACGTGACAAGCGGATGCGTACTTCGTCCTCCTCGGGTTCTTCGTTTCGTTCCTTGTCGGGCCTGTGGTCCTCGCAGTAGGTGAGGCCCTGGGGCGTGGCGTATGCGGGCTCCCTCATCTGCTTGGCACAGACCACGCAGTAGCACATGTTCTTCGGGAAGGGCCCCGCTGGTCTGGCTTTCGGCAACTCCTTGTTCACGGGCGTCCACGGCACCTACATCACCGTTTCGTTCTCCGGGTCGTCGGGGTCGGCCTTGAGCATGTTTACGTCGACCCCGCAAACGTCGCAGACGCCCACCAGGGGCCTCACATGATCGAGGCGCCTCCCGCACTTGGGACATTCGGTGATCAGCAGGGGCGCGACCTCGGGGTCGTGCTCGAGGAGGTGGGCGGTACCGTACTCCTCGATGCCGTACAGGTTGCTGATGGGGCCGAAGCGCTCGTGCTCGAAGTCGCAATCCGGGCACTCGAACCGGAGGCCTCCGTCGACCTCCTTAATCAGTTTCCACCTGCCGTCGGGGCCCGTGGCCCACAGCACCTCCCTGGCCTTGCGTATTCTTGCGATGAGCTCTACGTCGTCCATTCCGACCCTCCTTGTGGAGAGCGGGCGCCCCGGGGTGGCGGTTGAGGTCCTCGGTTCCCCCCACGTCCATGACGGACAGGAGCAAGGGCCCGGGGCGCCGCTCTCGGTTAGCTTGACTTGGTACCCCTCCGCCCCATGGCGGCCGCGGTGCCGGCGACGCCGAGGGCAATCAGGCCCACGGCGTAGGCGCCCGCATCGCTATCGGCGGGCATTTCCTCACCCTCGAGGGCGGTCACGTTGGCCTCTGTGGCGTCCAGGAGGGCCTCCAGTTCATCGACGCGTTCCTCGAGGGCGTCCGTGTTGTCCTTGATGCCGTTGACCTTGTCCACAATGGTGTTCTGGCGGCCCATCGTGTAGTTGAGGTCCGCGTTCAGCATGGCGACCCTTGTGTTGAGGTCGTCCTGGACGGCTCGTAGCTGCATGTAGACCGAGATGTTGAGGTCCTCGAGGGCTGCCTGGACCGAATCGTTCATGGCCTCGAGTTCGTTTTTGAGGCGGTACAATGCCCAGGCATTCTCGCTTATCAGCCCGCGTATGAGGCTGTCGTTCTCCGCCAGTTTCGCGTTGATCTCCTGGAGTTCCTCGACCAGGTCGAAGAGTTTGCCGAGTTGTATGCCCAGCGCTTCAACCTCACTCACCAGGCCCTTGTGCGCGAACTCGAGGTCGTCGATGCGGTTGTCCACCCTGGAAATCTCCTTCTCCACGAGGCCGCCCATGCCTGGCGCGTCGGTTTCATAGGAATATTCATATGAAATCCAGCACCAGGTGTTGCCGGGCGCGTCCTTCTCCACTATGATCCAGTAGACGCCCTCGTCCCACCCCTGAGAGCGGGACAGCACCAGGTCGATGCCGTAAGTCTCCACCGCCCTCGTGGATGAGCCCGCGGTGTACACCTCGTAGGAGGTGATGTAGGACAGCGAGAGCATCATGTTTTCGTTGTCCAGGAGCTCCACCCAGAATCGGTCGTTGTCCTGGCCACCTGACCTTTCGACGTCGACCTGGAAGGTCACGTGCGTGTTGTTGCCCGCGGTGTAGATGGGCAGGTACAGGCGCCTGTACTCGGCCGGGTTCACGGTCGTGTCCACGCCGATCTTGTAGCTGTCGTCCGAGCCGCCGCCGTCCGCTCCCACATTGGTGGCGAGGAACAGCAACACAAAGAACCAGGCGACGATCACCGCAGTAGCAATCATCGCCCAGAGTAGCTCGCTCTTACTCTCGTTTCCATTCATGGAGTACCAACTCCTTCGTCTATATGGTGCCGCCGCTTAATATCACGGCTTGCGTATCTCTAGTTCACCTGCGGCCCTCCGGGCCGCCAAATCCTCTATCTCCTTCTTAGCTTCCAACTGGTACTCCTTGCGCTCAGCCAAGAAGTTGTTGTACTCCTCTTCGGATTCCCTATTGACCAGATGCTTGTGCTTCTTGATGAGGTCTTCGTCGAGTGCGACATTTACAATTACGATGCCAGGGGCGATTGAAACACCGTGTAGTATCGTGTTAGGCCCCGTAAAAATCATACCTTCTTCTCCGTCCAGATCCACGTTCCGTACTACTGAATCCTCGAGTGTGGCCTTTATCATCATTGGTGTTCTCTTCATTTTTTCCTTCCTCCTTTTCTACAATCCGGACACTTCTTAGGGTTCCTGCCCCGCTGGCCGGCCGGTTTGAACAGATCGCAGCCACAGACCTCGCAGGATCCGCACTTGACCATAACGCTCGCCTTCGGTCCCGTTGGCCTCGGGTCCTTCGCTGGCTTGTTGGGCTCCCCCGCTTCGCGTACTGAAAATGGAATGGGATAGAGCTCTCCCTCTATCCAAGGCTCGCCGGCCGCCTTTCGACAGTAGTTGCACTTGTCCCCTTGGTTTGTCCTGTAGTCGTCGATGAATCGGAATCGTCGCCTCCCACACACGCGACAATGACCGATGCACTTGACCAACCTCCCATCGTTGCTCATGGTCCACCGGCCTTGATGCCCGGGTGCGGGGTCTTGCCCCAAAAGGCCCGGTCGTAGGTGCCCACGGGGTTCTGGATGCTCTTATGCTTGCTGGCGAACCAACCTACTGCTGCGAGTTGCCTGATCTTCTTTCTCGCGGTCGATGTGGTTACGCCCATTACGGCCCCGACGTTCATGGCTATCTGCGTCTCTCCCAGCTGGTCCGGCAACTTGGGGTAGTTCCCGGTCTTGTGGGCGTGCTTCACGAACTCGTTGACCACGTGGACAAAGACTGCCCCGAGTTTCCCATCGGGCCTTGGAAGCCCCATGGCGACCAGATTGGGGTCGTTGTACTCGACGTCCGTGGTGTCTGACTGGGCGTCGCGGATGAACTCCAGCAGTGCGCCGAGATCCTTGCAGCCGGCCTCCTCGAGGCAGGCCTCAAGCTGCGTCTCCTCCGCGTCAGTCAGTTCCCTCGGCATAGGCCTGCTCCTCCTGGTCCCTCTTCCATTCCCTTGCCAGTCGCTCCTGCTCCTGTAGGAACTTGACCCTCCCTGGAGATGATCTGGGCAACCTTATGGCCGACGGCGGTAGTTCGCGTATGATGCCGACCATGTACTGCAAGATCGGGTCGGCGCCGTTCTCGCTCATGGCCTCAACACGCTTGCGGCAGAGGGACATGAAGCCCATTGGCGTCAGTCCTACGGCGGACAGGTCCTCCTTCCAGGCGGGGCTCTCCAACCAGTCTTTGCAGTTCTGAAACGGCCTCCCCCTGCCGTCCCGGAAGAACCTTTCCACCATCTCGTCTATCATCGATTCCCTGTCCTCGTCGTACGCACCCCGTCTCAAGAGGTTGACGTACTTGTTCAGCAAATCGCTCGGGGACAGGTGGTTGTACTTTAGGTATGCGGCGTTCTCGGGTGAAAGTGACACGGATGTGCTGATTCTTCCCATCCGTGTCTACCCCCTTCCTGTCGACAGTCCCTCCTCAAGTCGTTTGTTCGCAACCTGGAGATACTCGAGCCAATCAGAGCACCCGTACTTCGCCTTGAGCTCCTGCGCCTTGGCGTAGTCGTCGATTGGTATGTTCCGAATGTTGATTGCCTTTGTTCCGTTGTCTTGCTGTCGGTCCATCCCGAGTGCCTCCCATAAAACAGGGAGCGAGGGTACAGGGCTCAAGCATATATTAGTGTTACGTTTGTAACACTAGGCCCTGGTTGTACTACAGTCCGTAGTACAGGCTGTAGTACGCCTGTAGCACATGCCTGGGTACATGTTGTAGTACAGTTGTAGCACAGGCTGTGGTACAATGTCCTTATTCCTGTACAAATTTATTTATCGTTGATTTCGAGCCGGATTCTCTCCGAAAAAAGTTGTGCGCGTCTAGGGGGGTCTATAGGGGTCGAGCGACTGTACTTAGTACAGTTAGTACTCTGACTATATAAAGTACATTTATATACAAACTGATGAATCCTGTAGTACAGCAGTACACGCTAGTTTGAGTAGATACTCATATCAACACAAGATCGTGTACCAAACTGTACTACAGGAATCTACCATCTACATATAAAGGCCTTTTATATAACCAGGGTACCAACTGTACTAAGTACAGTCGCTTGAGGGGTAGGGGTACCCCTGTACGAAAACACAACTTTCTCAGCGCCCCTCCATAGGAAATGGAGGTACAAAATGAAATGTCAATATGGTCGTAGGCCCTGCCGGGCCCTTGCCCGGGCGTCTTCGTAGACGTCCGCCGCGTAGATCATGCCGGCCTGCACGGGGTTCGACACCCGCCCCTCCTTCGTCATGTCGATTATCTCCTGACGACGCTGGGGACAAGGCACGACGCGAGCGGGCACGGCACGGTTGCCCGACTGCGTCCCGCTAAGGGGCCCGATGATCATCCTGCGACCACGGACGCGGTTGATGACGGCCTTCGGCCTCCACCAGTCGACGACCACGGCCGCATCTGCCCTGAGGAAGCGGGCCCCCACGACGGTGTACTCGGTCTCTTGCCCGCCGGTATCCGGGTCCTCGATGGTGACGCCCAGGAGGGTGACGAAGACGTCCTCACGGTACTTCTCATCCCTCAGAATCCAGTGCTCCTCGGTCCACTCCTCCACCCGGAACTCCCTCATCTGCCCGGGCACAAGGTCGAAGTCCTCAACCTTCTTCGTCCTCTTGTAGCCCTTGGTCCGCCGTGAATCCTCCTCTATTATCTTCTCGTAGTGGAAGTGGGCGGTGACGGTCTCGTAGGAGTTCAGAAGGATTAGCGTGTCGTTGTCGTGGTTCATCACGACCGTCGCAGCCGTCTGCTGGTCGCAGTGATCGCAGACGTCGACGAAGTCCTTGATCATGAACTCCGCAGGCAGCCGGGCCCGTACGTTGGGTGAGACGGGCGGCCTCGCCTCGTCCGTGGCCCAGAACGGCTGGCGCTCCTTGAAGAAGGAACCAATCATGTCGAAAGGCGCCAACGCCATAGGCTTGCAGCGGAGCGTCCTACACCTAAGGGGCTGCACGCGAGAACCTCGACACTAATTGTGGCGGGCCCCTTATTACCTTTTCCGGTCCTGAGCGTCGAGGGATCCGCCGATGAGCAGTCCCATCATCCCGCCAAGCACGGCACCCTCCTCTCCAGCCAACGCGCATCCGACGACGGCGCCAACAACGGCGCCTATCAGGGCAAGCATACCCATCACTCGCAATCGATTTTTATGCCCTGCCGTTCCAACCAGTTCTTGGACGCATTCTTAACATCGGGCACCTTGCACCAGTCGACAGGCAGGCTCTCGAAGGCCACCATCTGAACCCGGCCCCGAAAATCTAAAAGTCCCGTCAACGCAACAGAACCGGACACCTGATAGTTTATATAGTAGAACCCCCGAAATCGGGCAATCTTTTAATAAAATGAGCCAGGACGCCCCTCCTCGACACAAACGGGGGGCCTCGCTTATCGGGCGCTGCGGCCCCTCCCCCTCTCCCAGCGCGTGCCGTATACGTCTCTGAGGTAGAGGCTAGATCTGCTGTCCGTGATGCTCCAAGGGAACGCGCAGGTGGATAGAGGCGGCCCGGGGACGTTCTTGTAGTTCTGCAACCAAGCGTCCATCCGCTCCCGCCAATCCTTGAGCTCTAGGATTTCGTAGCCGTACTTGGCGAACTGGAAGACATTGACCAACCCCTCCTCGCATGGCGATGCGTACTCACCCGGCACATCCGGTCGGCACTCGACGTAGTCCTTCACCTCTGGATTCCAGAACATCCTGTTGTACTCGGTAGCATGTGGCCACCGCCGGCCGCAGGCCACGACATTGAGCACCTCGACGTCAGGCCCCATCCTCTCCCGAAGGGCGTTCCTCGTCCGATACTGCTGGTCCCCGGATTCGATTATGTCGTCGACGATCACCACGCGCTTTACAGGCATGGACACGTCCCCTAGCCAGGTGTAGCCGAATATCTCGTTCATCGGCACCTCCCAGCCGGGCTTGCCGCCCTCCATGACATTCACCACCTCCATCTCCCACGTGGTCAGTATTTCCGTCGGCAGCTGCGACTTCTTGAGGTCGTTGGCGTAGGCGAAGACGGACAGGAACTCGAAGCCGCCCCTGGGCGTCGTCACGAAGACGGTGTGAGGGTCGGACAGGACGTCGTCGATGCCGTGTTCCTTTACGAACTTCTCGCGGATGTGGTTGGAAGAATGACGGCCGACGCTCTGCCAGTCCTCGTCATTGCTCATCCATCGCCTCAGCATCTCGGGCCTGGCCTTCTGCACGGCCTCCACTGGCCGGGGCCAGGTCCTCTCCATGAGCCAGTACCTGTACGTCTCCGCGATGAGGTCGTAACCCCCGGACAGCTGCTTGCCGAGCTCCACAGCGACGTCGTAGAGATCGTCCCTAGTGAAGACCTTGAGGTTGTTGAAGTAGTCGCGGTCGTAGAGGTCCTTCTTGAGCTCCAGCAGCCCTGTCTCCATTGAATCGTACCTGTCTCCAAGGTAGGCCATCCTCGGGTCGCCTCCCGTGATGGACATGCCAAGGTGGCAGGTGACACCTTGCCTGCGGGCCTCGTCCACCTCGTTCCGCAACTCGCGGAAGACCGGGTCGAGCCTGTGTATCATCATGGCCTTGAGGTTGGCGTAGGCCGATTCCGGGACGCCGTCCTGCGGCCAGCCGGCCTCAATCATCTTGTCCTCTGTCTCCCTGTCGGGCCAATGCACCTCGGGGGACCTGCTTGGCGAGATTTCGATGTTGAAACCGATCTCCCTCCGGATCCAGGCGTCGATGGCGCTCTCCCCCTTCTTCCTCTTGATGTCCTTGCCCTCTACCTCGGCCTCGTACTCCATCTTGAGTATCTCGAGAGGTAGGTCCATCTGCTGCTTCATCCTGTCTGCCGCGATGCCGTAGATTGGCCCGCACCACTCTTGTCGCTTGCGCTTCTCCTCGCGATAGGCCTCCACGGCCTCGCAGGACACGCCCTTCAATTCGGGGAAATTCGGGCAGAGCGGCACCCAGGACCTCGCCTCCTCCGCCATCTCACCGATGAGCTCCTGGACCTGGTCGGAGGTCAGCCCTTCTGTGTCCAGCTCTCCCGACCTGAGCATCTTGAGAAGGTCCGCCACGACCAATAATGGTAAGGCAACCCTTTTAAACGTGACGGACCATTCAAACCTCGATACTCATGGCCGACAAGTACGGGATTTATTGTCCGAATTGTGAGCACAAAGACGTCCCAGAAGATGAGATGCCCTGCGCCGGTGATGGGTTCCCCCCCTTCTGGCCACATGGCTATCCCAACTGCTTCAAGGCAGGCAAGGGCGTCACCATCGACATAGCCGGTCGATTGAGCACGCCAGAGAGCCGCGAGGAGCAGTTCATCGAGGAACTCACCGAGGCCGTCGCCTCCGACGAAGTCATGGAGGAGATGGATCGCATCGTGGCGGAGGAGGAGGAGCTCGGTGATGAGCTCGACGAGGAGGAGCTCGCCGCCCTCGAGGGCGACACGGACGTCGTCGACGACATCGTCGACGAGCTCACGGTCGTGGGCGAGGAGGCCCCCGGGGACGAGGACGAGGAGCTCTACGGCGAGGAGACCGAGGAGGAGGACAAGGAGCCGCCACTGGCCGCCATCGCCGACGTGGACGCAAAGGGGCTATACTACTGCACCGAGTGCGGCCACAACCACAAGTACGGCTCCAAGCTTGGCAAGGAGCACCTCGAGCACGCCGGGGACCCTCCGCAGGACTAGCCCATACCCTTCAGCGGGACGTCACGCGCATCCGAGATACGATGCGTGTTGTTCATCCACTTGATGACCGCGTCGACCACGAGTACTATCTTGCTGTCCTGCCCCCAGTCGGTCAGCAGGTCACGCATGAACGATTGCGTCTCCTCGCCGGCAATGGCGAAGGCGGACTTGTACCTCGCCACGCCGCCCCTGCCCGGGAGGTCCTTCTTCACCTTCGTCCTGAACAGCTCGAAGTCCGAGAAGCGCCCGCAGATCTCGGCCTCGACGATCATCCTGAACGGGGCCTTATTGAGGAGGCTGTAGAAAACGAAGCCGTCGACGCGGTCGTAGATGGTCTCGGAAACGGGTGCGTAGGTCGGCATGGTGCCCGGCGTGGGCAGCGTCGGCAGGGTACCGCCCGGCACTGTGGGTGCGAAGGGTGAGAGGCCAGGTTGTGCCGGAGAGACGAAGCCCGGGACGGCCGGCTGCGCGGCCACGGTGATAAGGCCCGAACCTGCGGCACCCCACCCACCGCCTGCAACGGGGCTCGTCGGCACAAGGCCCGCTCCTACCTGGGTGTCGCCGAACATGCTTGCTGGCGAGCTGTCCGTCTCCGTGATGCCCACGTCGCCGGATATGACACCACCCTCGTCGTCCTCTATGAAGTCCAGCTCGTCGCCGGTGTCGGCGCCACCGCCGCCGCCTCCGGTGAAGACAAGACCTCCCCCTCCCCCCCCTTGGAGGCCCCCCCCACCCCCTCCATTGGGGGTCATGCCGCTGCCGGTCAGGCCTTGCAGGCTCATGGTCCTAGCAGCATAGGGTCCACCAAACTTCATCACGGTCCCTTGCAGGCCCATCACGTTGGCCCTCTGTGCAATTCCCCTTTGCTGTAGGGTCTGCTGGGCCAGCAGGTTGACCGTGTGCTTCTGGACGCTCGTGACCTCCATGAACATGACCTCGAGCTGTATCTTGGTGATGGGGTGTAGAGAAGAGTAGGGTCGGGTCAAGGGCTGGAACTTTCGTCCGGAGAGAACGCCGAACATGTTAGGACCTCGCTGGGATACATTGGGGGCGGAGGTTAATAAAGGATGCGCCCGGCGACTTGTTGCCGAAAGTACTCCAACGGGAGTACAGTTGTACTCCAATCGTCACATGTTGCAGGCAGCGTCCGGCTCATCCTTGAAGGGGCAGGCGACCTCGGGGTCCGAGCCGACAGGGGCGTACCTGCAGGGCTCGTCTATGTATGGTGGGAAGCACACAGTCCGGACATGGTCGTAGATTCTCGTTTCCCAGGCAGCGATGTGTTGCTTGAGCCTGACGGCGCCGCAGCACCAGCACACGGCGTTGATCTCGTCGACGATGAGCAGCGGGTCGTCGCAATCGAGTAGTACCAGAAAGTCCTTGGCGACGGCCTCAAGCCAATCTAGCCAGTCCTTGTACTCCTCCGTCCTGGAGATCAGTTAATCACCACTCACTTGCGGTTTGCCATCTCGCAGTACTTGGGGTCGACCTCGAACCCGATGTAGTCGACGCCGAGGAGCTCGGCGGCGCGGCCGGTGGTGCCTGTGCCCATGAAGGGGTCCAGGACGAGCATGTCGGTGTTCAAGCCGTGAAGCTTGATGCACATTAGCGGCAGCCCGACGGGGAAGACGGCGGGGTGGTCGCGGGCGGCCCGCGTGGTCTCGTACGGTATGAACCAGGTGTTGCCGCGGTCCCTGAGGTCGCCGGCGGAGCGGCCCCTCTTGAAGCGCTTTATGTTTCGCTTGTCCGTGTACCTGGTGCCGACATCGAACTTCCTGAGCGGGACGTCTCCCCGCTTGGTCAGGTGGTAGATGAGCTCGGCGCAGCTGGAGAGGTACCTCCTTGAGTTGACGGGCTTGAAGTGCCCGAAGTTGGCGCCCACGGCGTCGACGGCGACCGACTTGATCCAGTGAATGGTGTTCTGTATGATGAAGCCCTTTCCGAATGCCATGGATATGACCAGTATGGGCTGGACCTGGTTGGAGGGCTTGCCGCCAATGTTGAGGAAGAACGAGCCGTCGGGCTTGAGGACGCGCTCGCAGGCCTCGAGGACGTCTGCCATCCACGCGAGGTAGTCGCCGGCGCCCATCCTGTCGTTGTGTACCCAGTAGTCGACGCCTATGTTGTACGGCGGCGAGGTGACGATGACGTCGACGGAGGCCTCGTCCATGGCCGCCATGCCCCTGAGGCAATCGGCGTTGTGCGTTGTGTTGAGCTGTAGGTCCACGAGCTCACCTACGGGACGTAGTACCAGTCCGGCAGCCTGCCTGCGTTCTCGTTGCAGCGCCTGAGAGCCTCCCTGGCGGCCGCCTCCTTGGCCTCGAGGTTGTCCTCGTACACGATGACGTCGCCGAGCACGTTGAGCTTGTCGAGCATGTCCTGGGGCGGCATGTCGTCGGCGGTGGCGATGATCGCGACGGGCTTCCTCGTGGCGATGCAGATATCTATCATCCACTTCTGCTCAGTGTAGGCCCCGGGCCCCCAGGATATGACCATGGCCCCAGCTTGCAGGGCCAGCAACTCCGCCCGGGTCGTCCTAACCTCCGTCATCACGAACCCGGGCCCCTCGGTTATGTTGACCTTCATATTCTCGACCTCAGATATCTATCGGTGTAGTACTTGCCGCATCCGGAGAAGCAGTGCCACTTGGCCTTGTTGCCGTCCCAGTACAGCTTCTTGTGGCAGTTCGGGCACCTCGGCCTGGTCCTGTCGGGCCGCGGCGTGTACTTAGGCATCGGTGTCCTCCTCCACCTGGCGTTCAATGACGACCTGCATGGGCTCCCCGCAGCACGAGAAGGTCGGTCGGCCCTCGATGTGCCACTTGGCGGCGAGGTATCCGATGCCGAACCAGACGGCCGTGAAGTGGTGCGGGTCGTTGCCGTAGTGCTCTATTGTCTTGGCTACGGCGTACGGTATGGGCGAGCCCATGTAGTTGAACCAGCCGGCCTTGAAGCACTTGTACGACATCCACTTTAGAACGGGGTTCCACCACGGCAGCGGCGAGGCCTTGTACTCCTTCTTGAATGTCTCGTGGCAGACGTCCACCGCGGTCACTTCTTCATCCCCTTGAACGAGTAGCCGATGCCCTTGCACTTCTCGCAGATCCTGACGACGACGCACTTGGACGGTCCCATCTTCCGCCGGCAGGGCGTGTCACATGACTTCCGGTGCCTATGAGGTTTCGCATGGGAGCAGGTCCTGGCCCAGCTGCACTTGTGCGCCGCGGTGCAACACCAGAGCTGGGCCTGTCGGGCCATTTCATCCCTCCTCGCGTTCCATATTCTCGTAATCGGGCCTGGGCTCGTGCGTGATCTCTCTTTTCCGGCGCATGCCCGACCATAGGGGGCGACCCCTCGGGTCATCGACACGATACCATTCCACGGCAGGATACACCAGCGGCACCCTCCCCCCATGGTTGCAGGACATACACGGATGCCCGTCTCTGGGATTCTTGTTGTAGATGCACTTTTGACAGGCCATCAGCGGTCCCCGTAGAGCAGCTTGCGCCGGGCGACGTTGAGGGTGCCCTCGTAGATCTCGCCGCCGTGGGGCCTGAAACGAACACATCGGATGGGTAGTGCTTGAACCACCACCTCGCCACATCGATAAGTCCCATATCCTCCATGGTTCAATCTCCTCCGTTTATGCAGTTGATAACATCGGGGATGGAGTGTACGAAGTGACCAGCCATCTTGTACATCAATTCAGGCTCCCCATCCGATGAGAGGATTATCGTCAGTTTTCCCGTCCCGATGGCGTACCCCATCTCAAGGTGAGCCGACCTTCCACAAGGCATGACCAGGACACACGCATCGGCCCTCTCTAGGGCCATCATGTCAGTCAGAAAACCCGCTTGGGCGATGGGATGGCCCAAGGCCTCGGCGAATTGCTCAGGGGTCCAGGACTTCCAGTTCGGGTCTATCTCCGACCAGTGGAAACCACAGTCACCTGGGGCTGGATTGCGGAAGTCGTACACGTCGTGCCCCTCGTCCTGGAGGGCCTTCACTACATCGGGCTGGACGGGGTTTCTCCATGATGATGCTACATAGACCTTCATCGGTTCACCTTCGCACGTTTCTTAGTCCCGGGTCGTGCAGCAACAACACAATGGCCAAACGAGAACCGTCCGTCGCCGCTACGGTCGACTGATATCGGTCAGTCGAGATAACCTTTGCCGGGGCCATCTCGCGCTCTATCCGTGAGGCATAAAGGGATTTCCCACTCATTTCGTCGCGCCCTTGTACTTCTCGAGGCAGACTGAGCAGACCGGCTCCTCCTCGACGTTCATGTTCCCGTCTGGGACCATCACCTGCTCGGGGTGGGTGAGGTACTTCTCGCAGAGGCACTGGAACATGTCCCACTTGAGGCCCTTGGGGCCCTTCCAGTATGAGAATCGGTGCCACTCACCGTCCTCCATGTTCATCCAGCCGCCGGCCTTGCACTCGTCGCACAGGTCGGAGCCGTCGGCGGGGTCGCGCTCCAGGTCCTTGCCGCAGCGGCAGCAGGTTGTCTTGACCACGCCCAGCTTCACCGTCAACTCCGGCTTGCCACCCTTGGCAAGTTCCATCGCCTTCTCGGGGCCGTGCTCGGCCACGAGCTCCAGGGCGTGCTCCTTGGAAACGAGCCCCTCGTAGAACATCCCGACCGCGGCCATGGCGCCCTCGTGGTCGAGGCCCATCTCCCAGAACTCGGAGAAGACGTCGGCATGGCCCGCGCACAGCCTCTCGGTGAACCCCTCGATACAGGCGGTGGAGCCGATGACCAGGTCGCCGACGCGGTCGACCTGCTTACAGATGACACACTCGCCCTGTGTCGGTCGGAACTCGACAGTAGGCATCTCGGGCATGTGCTCGATGCCCACCGGCGCCATGGCACCAGCGATGGCCATGTAGGCGCCCACGGCTTTTCCCTTCTTCGGCTCGGGATCAGGTTTGGGACAGATGGCCTCGGCTATCACGTGTGCAGCTACATTCCGTCTTTCTTGGAGTTCGCGCCCCTCCTTGGCGGCCATCTCCTCTGGCGTCAGGCCCGTTATGACGGTGTCGCCGTTGCCGGCGCCGGGCACGGTCTTGATGAGCACGTCGTCGAGGTCGGTGTCATGCCTCGGATGGAAGTCGGGGCAGGCGGTGATCATCTTGTGGGAGTTGGAGCACTCCATCTGGTGGGAGCAGTCGTAGCAGAGCGAGCCCTTCTTCATGGGCGGCAGGTAGTCCGGGCAGGTCCACTTGGACTTCTTGCAGCCGCGCCGGCACTTCGGGCAGATGTTCTCGAGCTTGCTCTCCGGCTCAGCGGGCGCAATGAGCTTCTCGGTGCTGGTGCCGTCCTTGTTCTCGACCCACTTTCGCGAGCCGTCGAGCCTCTCGATCACTACCTGCGCCACCTGCTCGGGCGGCATGACCTTGGCGGCGTCCTTGAGCTCCTCGAGGGTGGACTTGGGAACGACAGAGCAACAGTGTGGACAGACGAACAGGTTGCCCTTCCAGGTGTAGACCAGGTTTTCCTGGGCACCGTACGGCCTGCTGCACTGGTCGCAGATGATGATGCGGCCGCAACCGAGGGCGTCCGCGAGGCGCCGCTCATGGCTGAGGCGCCTCTTGGCTAGATGGTCCACTCGCTCCCCGCACATGCCGCACACAGATCCGCCGTAGCCCTCATGCTTTTCCATATCGGCCGGGCGTATGTGTTCGGGCGGATGTTGACAGGCCTCCTTGGCAGCCCTGGTGGCCGCGGCCACCCCGGCCTCGGCCATCCCGAAGATGCTCCTGACCTTGGCAAGTCCGCGCCTAGTGAGCTCATCGGCGAGCTGCCTGTATGCCTTGCCCGCCGCGACCAGGTAGCCGGCCTCGAAGTTGTAGAGTTCGAGCTCGTAGGAACGGAGGTAGGCCCGTCCTATGAACGGCTTGCCCATGTGGTCATGGACTATCACCGTCTGCACGAAGACCTCGTCCTCGGTGCCCGGTATGTGCTCCCAGCTGTGGACCATCATTGGGCCCTGATGCTGCGCGAGCGTCCTATTTATCTCCCTGGCTCTAGCTATCATCTGGTTGCCGTTGGCCTCGGCAGCCCGTTCTATCTCCTTCTTGAGTTTTTCGTCTAGTTCCATGCTCCGTCCTCCTACATCTGCTCGTTCTGGATCCTGGTGTAGAGGTCGATGGTTATGTGCTCCTTGAGGGCTAGCAGCCGCTCGACGTCGCCGTCGGCGGCGAAGTGCAGGGTGCCCTCCTCGGGGTCGATGGCCCCGACAATGAACATCAGGCCCTGCTCTCGGGCAACCTCGCGCACGTTGTCGATGAACCTCTCGGTCGTAGTGCTCGTGTGATCACCTCTTGAATGGGTGTGCCGAATCCTCGATGCGCGGCGCCTGCAGGTACGTGTCGTCGCCCAGGTATGGGTGCGTCTCGAAGCCCACGGGGTAGTCGCTCCTGAGATGGATGTAGAGCGTCTCGGTGTCATGGAGGCTCTTGAGGTACTCGCGGAGGTAGTCGAGGCTCAGGATGGTCCTGACGCTGTAGAAGTTGTGCTTGTGGTATGTCACATTGAAGCTGGGGTAGACCTCGGTGCCCTCCACGCCAACGGTCCCGGGGCCCTCGAGCACCAGGCCGTCCCCGTCGTTGATGTAGATGACGCAATGCCCGCCGGTCTTCTCCAGCTCGAAGACGGCGTAGCGAAGGTCCGCGACCGAGACGGAGATAACCACCTCGAACTCGATGGTGGGCGGCCTCGTGAGGTCGGCGTCGAGCGCGGGCATCTTCCTGAACCTGATGACGTCCTTGTACGCGAACCACAGCAGGGAAGGGTCCTCCCTCCCGATGCCCACCAGTATCCAATCCTGGTCCTGGGCGTGGTTGATGAGCTCGTAGACGACATCGAGCTCCAGGGCGATCTTCCGGTCCTCGAGGACTTCGAAGTCGCCCACGGGCTTGACCTTGATGCGACGGGTGGACACGTGGGCGGGGTCGACCACGGTGTAGTCGATGCCCCGCTCCTTGCTGATATCCAGCGTAACGTCCTCCAAGAGATGGTACGGCAGCAGCCTCTTGAGCACGTACTTCCGCATGAGGAACAGCGGAACGGCCCTCGAGGACATTCTCTCGATCAGCGTATCCTTGCTAGTTTCGGCCACTTCTAAACCTCCACCTGATGTTGTACTCGGGAAGGCCGCCGGCGCCCGGGACCTCCAACTTGATGAAAGCGAACTCCACGTCCCACGAGCCCGCGGGCGTGGTGATTAGAAGGCGATGGTCCAACTCTCGCTCCTCGCACACCTGCTCGAAGTTGACCGTGCTGTAGTAGCTGTCCGTCTCGAGGTCGAGAATTGCCTGTATCAGCTCCTCCATCAGCTCCGGGAGGTCGGTCATTTCGGGAAGCCCTCCGGGAAGCCCTCCGGGAAGTCCTTGGGCGGGTTGGACAGGATGGTGCAGTTGTCCTTGATGAACACGGGGATGCCCGCCCGCTTCGCGGCGGCGTAGAGCCGCATGAAGTGGCCGGCCTCCGGGTTGACCTTGACGGCGCCCTTGGATAGCCCTCCGATGATGACCCAGCCGACGCCCTCGAGGTCGAACTTCTTGCAGGCGGCCACATCCCCGAGTAGGGGCTCGAAGCTGACGAACCTCTTGGGGTGGTCCGTCTCCTGGAGGTGCCATAGCCGTTTGATGGCGCCGACGTCGTCGACGGTGGTGCCGAGCCACAGGTTCTCGGGAAAGTGCCAAACGTCCCCCCGCTCGTTCCGCCTGTAGGTCTGGTACTTATCCAGCTGCTCGGGGTACTTGGTCAGGCTCAGGAACGTGTGGTTCTCAGCGTACCTGACCTGCTCCATCACCATGTTCTGCCAGCCCTCGGGCACCCAGGGTCCCCACAGCTCGCCCAGTGGGGCGATGAAGATGGTGGACGCCTTTAACCGCTTCGCGGGCGCGTCAAGGTGGCGGATGTTGAACTTGGGCGAGAAGTCGGGGTTGTAGTTGGCCTGGCCCTTGAGGCGGCCGTGGACCACCGAGTTGTAGGCGTAGCAGTAGATCTTGCCGTCGATGCTGCACTTGCGCTTGCATCCAGTGACCACCGGCCAGCCGAACTGGCACCAGTCGATGCTGCTGCTGGTGAGCCCCTTAACCATCTCGCTAGTCCTCCGTCCTAAGGGCGCCGCCACTTAATATGGGCCTCCCCCGTGACCGTCGGGGCCCGGGATATTGTACTCACAACGTTTAAATGTTTACACCACAGTATCCCCCTCCACACTTTCGCACACCCCCAGGGGGAACCTTATGAGCAAGACGACAATAGGGGTGAGGCCAGAGACGAAGGAGCGCTTCCTGGCGTTCTGCAACACCGAGCGGGGCAAGGTATCTCAGGACGATGGGCTCAACGCGCTCCTGGACTTCTGGCACGAGAACCACGAGGAATAGACATGACCAAGAAAGACAAGACGGAAGACAAGGGCGAGCTCATGATCCTAAAGGATCCTGAGCGCGGCGGACAGATGGTGCCGGCGGCACTACAGAAGGAAGTGATGAAGCTGGCCGATGACATGGGCTTGGACCTGCGCCTCGGTCACATCACCATACTGGGTGGCAAGCCCTACGTGGGCAAGGCCGGCCTCCAGTACCTGATGCAGCGCCCCGAGGGCCCGGGCATCAAGAGCCTCAAGTACAACTGGATAGTCGACGAGTGGCAGGCCCAGCACTTCGTCGTCGAGTGCATCATCGAGACCAACGCGGGCGACGTCTACCCGGGCGAGGGCGACGCCGTCGGCGTCCCCGTAGCCGAGGTGATGAGGCTGGACAAGGACGCCGTCGACAAGAAGCTGACCGCCAAGGAGCGGAAGGACTACATCGCCAGGGGCATCAAGGACTACCCGCTGAAGAACGTTACGTCCTTCATCGCGGAGAACTTCGCCACCAGGCGCATGGCGATGACCCGGGCGTTCAACCGCGCCGCGAGCATCGCCGTCAAGGTGGTCCTCCCGACCGCGGAGGAGCACGTGCTCGTCGCGGAGTACACCGACGCGGAGTACACCGACGACGAGGACCTCGCGACCAAGGAGCAGGTCAAGAAGATCATGGAGTTCCACAAGTCGAGCTCCTCCGGAATCAAGAAGCTGTTTGAGCAGCACCTGTCCTGGGGTCGGCCGGACACGTGGCCCAAGCAGACCGCATCGGACTTCCTCAAGGCCGTCGCAGAGGTCAAGAAGGGAGAGATGGCCAAGGCCAAGGAGGATGCCGAGGTCATCGAGGGCTCCGTCAAGGAGTTGGAGCCCGAGAAGGAGGAGGAGAAGGAGGCCGAGAAGGCCGAGGAGAAGAAGCCCCCCATCAAGGGCTCCCGCGGTCAGACCGGCCTAGACACCAAGTAGACGCACAATGGGGGCGCCCAGGACCCCGAGGTGGTTTGGTTAAGAGTGCATCGAGGCGCACGGCACTGCTCCGTGTGCATCCCATCCCTACCCTTCTGACGAAGCTACCCTCACCCCCCCTGGGCGCCCCCACCAAATATCTATTGGAGGTAGATGATGTTGAGAATAGGCATCGGTTTTGAAGTTGAGTTCGACCTTGATGCTGGCGACCCTAATAAGTTGAGAGGGAGGTTGAAGGAGGACGTCCTCGCACTGCCCTACATCAAGGAGATTTGCATAGACAAGCATCCGCTGTGCAAGATCCCACCCGACATGGGATGCGGCGGTCATTGAATTCATGGAGGCAACTATTGAGCGTGCCGTTAATACTCATTATCAACGGGGTTACAATTTCAGCAGACGAGATTTTAAGATTATAGACCACAGAAACGGACGTCTTCGACTTCATGGAGAAGCGGCTAAAGGGCGTCGGCCTCACCGTGACGCTGCCCGAGGACGTCAGCCTCGACGAGGTCGAGGACAGCAAGGGCGACATCATGGTGCTGTCCGGAGAGGACGAAGACAACTAGAAGGCTGGAGTTGAACCGAATGCGTTGGCCCTGGAGCAAGAGGGGGCCAGATGAGGTCGCCAAAGTGGCTGAGAAGGCCATAGAATCAATTCGCAGAGAGGCAATGGATTCTGTGAGGGCTGTTGGACAGGCCCACTCGAACATGGTACACAACCTCGATGTGAAACTCGAGGACGTCGTCAAGAGGTTCCAGAAACAGATTGATGAAATCTTAGGGGCCTACAAGATACGCTCACTTGACCAGGATGTTCGGGTTCTAGGAGAGGACGTCGTCACCGATGACTTCCCCGACCTTGATAGCAGAGCCGTATTCGCCAACCCGTACGCGATACCGGATCCTGACTTCTCCGAGCACTTAAAATGGATAGACCCATCGACCCCCGATGATGACGAAAATTAAATAGTCGGTCATCCAATCTCCGTCCGGGAGAACCGACTATGAAGTCACTTACCGCAGAGGATAGGAGACGCTGGCATCAGAAAATCGCCGAGGCCCTTTTCTCCGATGGCTTCTCGGACGTCTTCGTCAAGATAGCCCCTGCCATCGGCTTAGAGGACGACTGGGAAACCGACGAGGTCCTGACATCCTTCGAGGAGCAGGTCAAGTGTGCCTTCGAGCCAAAGCCCGCGCCCTCAACCCAGGCAATCTATGAACGCCTCGAGGAGGGCGACGTAATGCTGATCGAGAGGCGCGGAGACGTATTCCTCGTGGCAGCCAACGAGGATGGTATGGTCCGCTTCTTCAAGCACGACATCAGCGACATGTCCGTCCAGGGCTACATGCAGGACGAGCGGGCCCAGCTTTGGCTGGCGGAATCGGAGAGGTTACTCAAGGAGCTCCAGGAGGCCGTAGGCTTCCTCAAGGCCTTCATGCCCGAGACTGTTGAACCCCTCGACAAGGGCACCGAGGAGCACGACGACGTCGACGACGACATCGACAGCCTCGACACACCTCGCCTCCACGGGCAGTAGGGCGGGGTTCTGTTGCGTTGACGGGACTTTTACGCCCTAATTGTTGACCGTTGCATTGCGGGACTTTTTCTGCATTGCCGTCAGCTCAATCATGGTGAGCCAGCGGTTGCCCGAGAGGTCGATGGGGATATGAGCCATCTCCGCGGGGGTCAAACCGCCGATGGCCTGGTGGGGGCGGATGTAGTTGTAGTAGACCGCCATGCCCTCGGCAAAATCGGGGGCCGTCTCACTGCTGTCCAGGCCACGCATGACCTTCAACCGCTCCCGGACTGTCCCGTTCAGTCTCTCCACGATGTTGTTATTGCGCTTGGACTGGAAGTTGTCATATCGAAAAGGAGGGTTCTTGACTTGGGCGTTCTTGTCATAGAACTCCTTTTTCACGGCTTCACGATAGGATTGTAGACCATCGGTCACTATCGCGTCGGGGCGGGACTTGGCCTTGGCCTTCGCGTCCTTGAGGGGCTTCCTCGCATCCGCCTTCTCCCTGGTCTTGGATATCCGACAGGCTAGGAGGAACCTTGTCTCAGCGTCCATGAGGTTCCAAATCCACTCGTAGTAGCCCTTCTCGCCCTTCTCCCTGATGGGTGCGGTCATCTCGTCCGAATGCCAGATATTACCGACCTCGGCCTTGTACTTCTCCGAGTATCCGGCTAGGAGCTTGATGTACTTCTTTATCCATCGCATCGGGGTGGTCTGGCAGACCTCAAGATTGTAGAACTGCTTGAGGTGGTCGCAAATCTTCCTCAGCGAGTTGCCCTTGAAATAGAGGTCCATCGCGATCGTGATGGCCTTCGGGTCGTGCTTCATTCGGCTGAATCCCTTGTCCACGGCGAACCTATGCCCGCAGGACAAGCACTTGTAGCGCTGGACCCTACCGCGCCCCGTCCTTCTCTTGCCGCTCTTGATGATGCCCTCCTCACCGCATTGGGGGCAATTGGCGGGCCTGAAATCGACCTTATCAGGTATCTCCGCCTCCGCATCCGTTTCCACATTCGCCTTGAGCTTGAGGCTGAACTTCAAGGCGAAGATATGTTTGCAATCCAGTTGGCGGTTCTGGAAGTCCGGGCAGGTACACCGATAGGTGCGGCGGTCGCCCATCAAACGGACCTCATACTCACCCACTCCAGTTTGTGATCGGACCGTCCATGAATTCTTAGCGTTCTGGGTGATAGCATCGCCCGTTGACAGGATGGCCAGTCCACGGAATTCCCTGGCTGAGTTCAATTTCTCTATCGACATCATCTTTCACCAGCAACAATATACCCCCCTGTCTATATAACAGGGAAGGAAGGGGGTGAGTGAAAGGTAAGATATAGATACTAGGAAATCGTTATCCACATCCGGTGAGAACCGATGGAAGTCAAACTCGACGGGTTGGATACCAAGAGGGTTAAAATCAACCAGAACGGCTCGATATACGGCCTCAAGAAGTACGCGGGTTACGAGGCCGTCGTGGTCATTCTGGAGAAGAAGGAGGTGGATTAGGTGCTACAGGAAATCGACATTGGCAAGCTCGTTCCGAACGACTACAACCCGCCCAACAGGGCGACCAGGAACATCGAGAGCCTTTCATCGTCCCTCAAGGGTGATGGACAAATCTCCACAATCACGGTGAGGCCCCTGGATGGGAAGTTCGAGATTGTGGACGGGACCCGGAGGTACGAGAGTGCCAAGAGGGCTGGCCTCAAGAAGATGCTCTGCAACATCCTAGACCTTACCAGAGAGGAGGCGGAGATATACAACTACATCGCGAACAAGGAGACGGAGGTCGAGACGCCAATGGATGAGGCTTGGCGGTTCTTCAGGATGCTCGACCTGACCGAGGAGCAATTATA
>Ga0180437_10000693_pt1 | contig 61979 bp, 59 predicted proteins | sample SS_ome_4_FD_132410 | JGI IMG/M metagenome (GOLD analysis project Ga0180437, IMG submission 132410) | Hypersaline lake sediment archaeal communities from the Salton Sea, California, USA - SS_3_D_1 metaG | ecosystem: Environmental > Aquatic > Non-marine Saline and Alkaline > Hypersaline >...
CGGGCGCCGGTGGCGGTGGCGCCGGCTCGGGCGCCGGTGGCGGTGGCGCCGGCTCGGGCGCCGGTGGCGGTGGCGCCGCCCGTGCCGGCCGTTCCGCCCTCTGCACCAGCGCCATGATCTCGCCGAGCCGGTCAATCTCGCCGTGGGCGCCCTGGATCTGCCGGTCCATCTGCTGCAGCGACGAGACGAGACGCTTCTCCAGCTCCGACCACTCGTTGTCGTCGCGGTACTCGCCGACGCTACGCCGCAGGCGCGCCTCTTCCAGCTCTTCAGCAGCCGCCGCACGCTCGGACTCGAGCCGGGCGACGGACTGCTTGACGGCGCGGAGCTTGTCCTGCACCGCCTCGCTATGCGCGTGCAACTTGGAGGTGACTTCGTCCAGTCGCTTCTGGTAGTCGGCGCGCACGCGGTCGTAGGCTCGCTCAGGCGCCTTGCCCTTCTCGGACTCGAGGCGACTCAGCCAGTGCTGATACTTCTCGCGCTCTTTGAGAAGCTGATCTACCTCTCTGGATACATCATCAGGCATCTTGCTCACCTCGGCCCGCCTGCGAGGCCTAGCGGTCCCCCCTTCCATCATGGACCGTTCGGCCACTCACAAGCGTCATCACCACCCGACCCACGAGCTCCTGCCCGGCGAACGGGGTGTTGCGGCTCAAGCTGTAGAAACCCTCCGGCTTGCAGGTCCAGCGACGTTCGGGATCGAAAACGACGACATCGGCCAGCGACCCTTCCGCCAGGGTGCCGGCAGGCAAGTTGGCGATCTTGGCGGGCCGGCACGAGAGCCGATCGATCAACCCCGGCAGATCCAAGCGGCCGCCGATCACGAGCTCACGCAAACAGACGCCGAGTGCCGTCTCGAGCCCGACGACGCCGAACGGTGCATAGTCGAACTCGCGGTCCTTGTCCTCATAATGGTGGGGCGCATGATCGGTGGCGATGCAATCGATCACACCCTCCACCAGCGCATCGCGCACCGCCGCCACGTCGGCGGCGGACCTCAGCGGCGGGTTCATCTTCGCCTCGGTACGGTAACCACGGACCGCCTCATCCGTAAGCGCCAGGTGGTGCGGTGTCACCTCCGCGGTGACGTGTACGCCCCGCGCCTTGGCTGCCCGGACGATCTCCACCGCGCCACGGGTGGAGACATGTAGGATATGCAATTGCCCACCCGTAAGTTCCGCTACAATGCAATCCCGGGCGACGCCTGCGTCCTCAGCGGCACTGGGGATCCCGCGCAACCCGAGCGACGTGGACACCGCCCCCTCGTTCATCACGCCGTTCGCGCTGAGCCCCAGGTCCTCGCTGTGGGAGAAATACGGGGTGTCGAAAGCGCTGGCGTACTCCATCGCCCGGCTGAGCAGACCGGAATCCCAGACGGGGCGACCGTCATCGCTGATCGCCACGGCGCCGGCGGCCACCAGCTCGCCGATCTCGGTCATCTCCTCGCCCTTCAGGCCGACCGAGACCGCACCCACCGGGTAGACGTGAGCGAAGCCCGCCCGCTCGCCCTCGGCGCGCACGAACCCGACCGCCGCCGGATCGTCGATCGTCGGCCGCGTATTGGGCATGGCGCAGACGGAGGTGAAGCCGCCGGCGGCAGCCGCGCGAGCGCCGGAGGCGATCGTCTCCTTGTGCTCGTCGCCGGGCTCGCGCAGGTGGACGTGCAGGTCGACGAATCCGGGAGCGACGACGAGTCCCGACACATCGACGTCCTCACAGCCCTCCGGCCCCTGCAAGCCTTTCCCGATCGCGGCGACTCGCCCGTCCGCAAGCAAGAGGTCGAGCGCCTCGTCTAGCTTCTGTGACGGGTCGATGACCCGGCCGCCGCGCAGCAGAACCGGCCGGCTCATGACCGCGTCCCCTTCTTCGCCGCCTCCGCCCGCTCCGGCGAGCCGCCGGCCAGCAGGTAGAGGACCGCCATCCGGATAGCGACGCCGTTGGTCACCTGCCTGAGGATCACCGAATGCGGACCGTCGGCGACGTGTGAATCGATCTCCACACCGCGGTTCATCGGGCCGGGGTGCAGAATCAGTATATCGCGTGGCGCCTGCTCGAGGCGCGCGACCGAGACGCCGAAGAATCGGTTGTACTCGCGCAGCGACGGGATGTAGCCCGCTTTCATGCGCTCGAGCTGTAGGCGCAGCACGTTGAGGACCTCCGCCCACTCGATCGCTTCCTCGACCCGCTTGAATACCTGCACGCCGAGCTCTTCGATCCCGTGCGGTATCAGGGTCGGCGGCCCGCAGACCGCGACCTCGGCGCCCAACCTGGTGAGTCCATATATGTTGGAGCGCGCGACCCGCGAGTGGAGTATGTCACCGACGATGCAGACCCGGCGCCCGTCGAGTGTGCCCATGTGATCGCGGATCGTCAACATGTCGAGCAGACCCTGCGTCGGATGCTCGTGCTGCCCGTCGCCAGCGTTGATCACGTTCGACGGGATCCGATCGGCGAGAAACTGGGCGGCACCCGACGAGCCGTGACGTATCACGACCATGTCGATCCGCATCGCCTCCAAGTTGCGCGCCGTGTCGACCAGGCTCTCGCCCTTCACGATCGAAGAGCCCGTGCCCGAGATGTTGACCGTATCGGCCGAGAGCCGCTTCTCGGCGAACTCGAAGGAGACTCTTGTGCGCGTGGAAGGCTCGTAGAAGAGGTTGACGATCGTCTTGCCCCGCAACACCGGGACCTTCTTGATGGGCCGCTCGCTGATCTCCTTGAAGGGCTCCGCCACATCGAGGATGGTGCTGATCTGATCGACACTCAACCCTTCGAGGCCCGTGAGGTCCTTTCCGAACTCTACCGTCGTAGTCACCCCTTGTCCGTCTTCCGCAGTTCCACTGCGAGTCGGCCGTCCTGCTCCGGCACGAGCACGGCTACGTCTTCGGCCGGCGTGACCTCGAAATGACGGCCGACGAAATCGGGCTGGATCGGCAGCTCGCGGCCGCCACGATCGACCAGCACGCAGAGATAGATACGCGCCGGCCGGCCGAAATCGGCGAGATGATCCATCGCCGCCCGGGCCGTTCGGCCGGTGTAGCATACGTCGTCAATGATGACGACGGCGCGACCTTCGATGTCGGCTGGAATATCGCTGGCGCCGATGACGGGACGGGGACCGATAACGCTCAGGTCATCACGATAGAGCGTTATGTCGAGCGTACCCAGCGGGATCTTGTCCTTCTCGCTCTTCTCGATCTCCTCGGCGATGAGATCCGCCAGCTCGACGCCACGACGGTGAATCCCGACCAAGATCAGCCCCTCGGTCCCGGCGTTCCGCTCGACGATCTCGCGGGCCATGCGGGCGACGGCGCGCCGCACGGCCGGCTCGTCCATGACTACCGCGTTCGGTTCCGTATGCAAGCTCTCCCCCTGCCCTCACTCCCTGGCGGACCGCCGGGAGTATAGCAGCCAAACAGCCGCAGTGTCAACGTGTTAGCGAGGTCGGGCGGCCCGCTAGGCGGCCGCTTCGCTCTCTTCGCCCTCACCCTCTTCCACCTTGTCCATCGTGATACCCGTGAAGCCGTAGAATATCGACACCACGGGATTCAACAGGTTCATGAAGGCGTACGGCAGGTAGGCCAGAGGGTAGACGCCGAGCGTGGCCCACATGAAAGCGCCGCAGCTGTTCCACGGGATGAGCGGCGAGGTGAGCGTGCCAGAGTCCTCCAGCGCCCGGGAGAGGTTCTTGGGGTGGAGACGCTGCTTGTCGAAAGCGTTCTTGTACATCCGGCCGGGTATGACAATCGCTATGTACTGATCCGACGCCACGGCGTTCATGCCGATGCAGCTGAGTACGGTCGTGGTGATCAGCGATCCGGTACCCCTGACCAACTTCAGCAGCGAACGGGCGATGGACTCGAGCATGCCCGTGCGCTCCATGATGCCGCCGAACGCGAGTGCGCAGATGATGAGCGCCACGGTCTCCATCATGCTCATCAGGCCGCCCCGCGACAGCAGGTCGTCCACACTGGCGACGCCCGTATTAGACACGTATCCGGAGTGGGCGGCGGCTATCGCATCGGCCAGCGAGCTACCCTGGGTCGCCATCGCGAAGATGCCGCCGAGGACCGTGCCGCCTAGCAGAGCCGGCAGCGGCTTGATCCTTTTCACCACCATGACGATGACGAGGATCGGGGGGAGCAGCAGCAACGGATGGATGAAGAAGTTGGACTGCATGGTGTTCAGCATGGCATCGATCTGCTGCGCTTCCATCGTTCCACCGCTGTAGCGTATTCCGATCAGCGCGTAAAGGATCAGGGCTATAATGTAGCCCGGCCCGGTCGTGTAGATCATGTGGCGGATGTGCGTGAACACATCCGTACCCGCCATGGCCGGCGCCAAGTTTGTCGTGTCGGAGAGCGGAGACATCTTGTCGCCGAAGTAGGCGCCCGAGATGATGGCACCGGCGGTCATCGGCAGCGGGATCGACAGCGCCGCGCCGACACCGATGAGTGCCACGCCCACCGTCCCCGCCGTCGACCAGGACGAGCCGGTGCCGAGCGAGACGATCGAGCAGATGATCAGCGTGGCGACGAGGAAGATACCGGGAGAGAGGACCTTCAATCCGTAGTAGATCATCGACGGCACGACACCGCCATGGATCCAGGTCCCGATCATCGTGCCGACCACCATGAGGATCAGGATGGCGCCCATCGCCAGATTGATCCCGTGCACCATTCCCGCCTGGACGTCGTCCCAGTCGACACCGTTGGCCATCGCCACGCCGGCCGCCACCGCCGCGGCGAAGATCAAGGGCATGTGAGGGGGCAGCTTGTAGACACTGATGACGAGCGCCAGGGCGCCGACCAGGAAGAGCACCGGGATCACGGCCACGCCTAGACGGATCTCTCGCTTCCCCTCTGTCTCGCTCATCCGGTGACTCTCTCCTCTGCTATTGGCTCGTGAGCTTCAGCGGGCCCTGAACGCCCCTGACCGCGGTTGGTGCCCGGACGCCAGCTACCGACGGCGGCGCGCAGTCTGCGTTAGCCGCGTAAGCTATGCGGCGGGCGCGGGCGGGGAAACCCGGGCGGGCGCGGGCGACGGCGATGACGAGGCGAAGACGCTGGTGCGAGCAGTGGACCAAGAAGATCCACATCTCGATTCATCATGATCACTGTAGCTGAATACTAGACCGGCGTCCGCAGTGGTTGACCGCGAACGCCGAGCATCAGGTTGGTCCAGGCAAGCTCGAACATCGCGCGTCGCGTATCCTCCGTTGCACTGCCGATATGCGGGAGCAGCACGACGTTCGAGAGACGCTTCAGGCAATCGCGGATCCGCGGCTCTCCCTCGTAGACATCCAAACCCGCACCCCGCAGGCCACCCGACTCGAGCGCCTCGCAGAGCGCGTCCTCGTCCACTATGCCGCCGCGCGCCGTATTGATCAGAACCGAACCTTCCTTCATGCCCGCCAGTTGGTCGCGCCCGATCAGCCCGGTGGTCTCGTCGTTGAGCTGGAGGTGGATCGAGATCACGTCCGCGGTCGCCAGAATCCGCTCGAGCGACTCGATGCGCTGCGCGCCGCTCTGCCGCTCGAACTCGGGCTGCGCCACCCGGTCCCAGTAGGCGATTCCCATCCCGAACGGGATCGCGCGTCGGCCCACCGCCTGGCCGATCCGACCCGCTCCCAGGAGGCCCAGCATCCGGCCGCTCATTTGCGTTCCCAAGAGCAGCGTCGGGTGCCAGGCCCAGCTGCCGGTCCGGGCCAGCTGCTCCGCCTCGACGATCCGCCGGCTGACGGCGAGGATCAGCGACCAGGCGAGGTCGGCGGTGGCCTCGGTGAGGACATCGGGAGTATTCGATACCGCCACGCCACGGCGGCGTGTCGCCTCCAGATCGATGTTGTCGTAGCCGACCGCGTAGTTGGCGACGACGGCGAGCCGCGGAAGACGATCGAGGACAGACCCATCGATTCGGCGCGAGAGGAGCGGCAGTATCCCCTTGTAGTCACCGGCCGGTACCGGCGCCGACGCGGGCAGCCACTCGATCTCGATGTCAGCCGGGACCTCGACGTACTGCAGGAAGTAGCGGACCTCCTCCGCCACGAGAACGCGCGTCTTCTTCTCCGACATCGCTAGCGCTTCTCTCTGAAGAACCTGCGGATCAACTCGCCGGCCTCATCGGCGAGCACCCCGCTCTCGACCGCCACCCAATGATTCAGCCGCTCGTCCTGGACCAGGTTGCCCAGGCTCCCACACATCCCCGCCTTCGGATCGTGGGCGGCGAAAACGAGCCGCTCGATGCGCGCCAGTACGATGGCGCCCGCACACATGGCGCAGGGCTCGAGGGTCACGTAGAGCGTACAGTCGGTGAGCCGCCAGTCATTATGCTTCGCCGCCGCCTCGCGCAAGGCGCGGAGCTCGGCGTGGGCCGTCGGGTCCGCAGCTTCCCGGGTTCGGTTATGCTCGCGCGCTACCAGCTCGCCCCCGCACACGACCACCGCACCCACCGGAACCTCGCCGCGTGAGGCAGCCAGCCGTGCCTCCTCCAGCGCAATCTCCATCCACCGAGCATGATCGACGTCCGTCAAGCTCCCAGCCCCTCCACATCCAAGCTGTGCGATGATTCTCTGACCGGCTAGCCTTTCGGCAGGGTCCGCAACACCGCCCGGGCGATACCCAGGAAGCGAGCGACCGACGCTCCGTTCTTCGATTCGCCTGACCCGGGCGCGGCCGCCAGCCGGCGAAGCTCTATCGATCCGCCGTGCTCGTACACCGCCACGTCGGAGTTGGCGCCTTCCTCACAAGGCTCGACGACCACCAGGTCGCCGCCCAGGACACCGAGCTCGTCCGAGTCGCGGCTGGCGCGCACCATGAAACAGTCGGCGGAGCAAGCGAAGGAGCGATCGAGGTCGAACCGGCCTTCCACTTCCTCGTCAGACGTCTCGTAGGCACCATTACGGTACAACGGAATCGTGTAGGTCTCCGGGCTCAGGTTGAGACCCAGTATCCGCAGCGCCCGCGACCGCGACGGCGTCCGGTCCAGATAGCCTTTCCGTTGTAACGATTGGAGGTGCTCGGTTACCGTCTTGGTCGAGCGGATCCCGAAACGCGTCCCTATCTCGCGGATACTCGGCTGGTAGGTCTCGCGCTTCAGGTAGTCGACAAGATAGTTATAGATGCGCCGCTCGATGACCGTGAGCACGTCCGACATGGGAGCCTCCAAAGCCCGGCGGAAGGAAAACGACATCGCTGCCATCGTGTCGGCTACACAGTCACGGGACCGACACGACCGCGGGGCGACCGTCCACCTTCAACGAATCGCTCTCAGGAAGAGAGGTTGTTTTTCTATAAGTTGCTGGCGAGCTTGCCCGCCGATCTCCCGGTCCGGAAGATGAGAACCGTGTGAGAGTCAGTTTAGGTAACTCGTGCGCGGTCGTCAACCATCTCATAAACCCATCCTCGCATCGTCGCGACGACCGGATACGAGCTCGCGCTCACCGCTCTCATCACCTCAAAGAGCTGTCGGGCGCGGCGTGATCGGCCGGTCGCGGTCTCGCGACCGATCTCGTATCTACAGTAATAACAACGGCTTACAGCATCGGATCGACCGTCCTCGACTCGCCGAATCGGCAGCTCGCTCCTGCGTCCCGCTTCGCTCGATTTGATTCTTCGAGCACAGCTTCGCGTCGCGCTCGACGTTGAACGCTTCGAGTGACCTCCGTCGTCGCAGCGAGACAAGAATCTTCCGCGCTACCGGATTCGCTCATCGAACACGCGCTCATGTTGAGACACGATGCCTCGGCGGGAGAGTAACGGGCCAGCGACCCAGCCGGGTGGCAGGGCGATGTGTTCGACACGTTCTCCAAATCGAGGGTTTGGCTCTTCTTCCAGCACCTCGCCTGAAGAGGCAGGAGCACTCCGGTCGGGAGGCGCCGGGCGGCCGACGAGCGAAGCGACTCTTAGCGGCCTGCCGATCGATGTCGGCCTGCATACCGGTTGACGCGTTCGAAGCCGGAGCGAGTGATCCGTGGGATGAATGACAGAAGGACGGGGTATCGGGGGAGCGCACGAGTGAGGGGCTACGTCTCGTGTGAGGCGCAGCCCCTCGGGCCGTAAGCGATGGCGGAGAGGGTGGGATTCGAACCCACGAGGGGCAAACGCCCCCAACACCTTAGCAGGGTGCCGCCTTAAGCCTCTCGGCCACCTCTCCCCTGGATGCCAGTCTTTTTCAGTTGACCGGTCAGTTACAAGCTATGCGACGGCGGCATGAGGCTCAAGGCCGGAGCCGGGGCAGTCAACCCCGTGGCGCCCGGTCAGACATATATAGATATTCGCGCGCTGTCGATATGCGCACCTAAGGCGGCTGCTTTGCTGACCGGGACCCGGTGAACTCGTCCATGCTGCGGCTGACCCCGAAGAACCCGATCAGCGCATCGAACCAGCGAACCGGCAGAATGCGCAACGCCAAGGCCGTGTAGACGAAGCGGGGCATGAGCAGGCGGCGGCGGTTCTTGCGGATCGCCCTGACGATCCGGTCCGCCACGTACTCGGGCTCGAGGATGGGGAGCAGCCAGGCGAATCGGGTCTTCACGCCCTCGAACATGCCGGTGCTCACGTAGTAGGGGCAGACGACCGTCGTCCTGATATGGTGGCCGGCGCCGGCCAGCTCCAGGCGCAATGCCTCGTCGAAGCCCACCGCCGCGAACTTGCTGGCGCTGTAGTCGCAGAGCCTGGGTGCCGCCACCAGGCCACCGGCCGAGGCGACGGTCACGATATGTCCGCTGCCCCGCTCCAGCATGCCGGGCAGAAAGGCGCGGACCGTCCAGAAGTGGGCCAGCGCGTTGACCTCGAAGGTGCGCCGGATCTCCTCGTCCTTCGCCACGAGGATCGGCTTGCCGGTCACGACCCCAGCGTTGTTGATCAGGATGTCGACGCGTCCCCAATCATCGAGCACGCGGCGGGCCGTGGCCTCGACCGCGGCGGCGTCCGATACATCGCAGCGGTAGGTGGAGACCTTGTGGCCGCGGCTCTCGATCTCCCGGCCGACCTCGGCCAGTGCCGGCTCGTCGACGTCCCAGAGGATGGCGCGGCCACCGGCGGCGCCGACCCTATCGGCCAGCAGGCGCCCGATACCGCTGCCGGCGCCGGTGATCAAGACGTTATTGTCGCGGAAGTCGGTCATAACCGTGTGTCGATATCCCGGTCCAGCCGATCAGTTCGAGCCGGCGAGGAACTCCAGCACCAGATCGCTGAACACCTCGGGCATCTCCATGTTCACCATGTGGGCGACCTCGGGAATCACGACCTTGCGCGCGTCCGGCACCTGCTGCGCAATGAGATCGGCGATCTCGTGGATCACCGGCATGTCGATGCCCCCGACGATCACCAGCGTCGGCGCCTCGATCTCGGCCAGGCGCCCGAAGGCAGGCGGCTCCAGCTGCCGGCTCAGATCCCAGTAGCGCCAGCGCTCACCGCTCCCCTCCAACATCGTCAGCACCTTCTCCCGGACGGCGGAGACCACCTCTGACGGTCCGCGCTCTGGGCCGTCGCACCAGTAGCGGGCGAACACCTCGATGGCCGCCGAAAAGCCGCCGGTCTCGAAGGCGGCGGTCAGGTCTTCCATATAGGCTCGGAGTTCCTCGTCCTCGGCCGTGTGGCCGGACAGCCCCGGGCCGACCAGCACGAGCGCCGAAACCATCTCAGGATATGCCAAGGCGAAATCGGTGGCGATCTGGCCACCCATGGAGAGTCCGATGAGGGTCGCGCTCGGCACGTCCAGCGCCGCCATCAGCTGCCGTAGATCCTCGTGGTCCGCGAAGTCGACCGAATCGGCATGCGAGAGACCGTGGGCCCGCACGTCGTAGCGGATCGCGCGGTACCGCTGCGCGAAGACCTCGAACTGGCCATCCCACATGCGACGGTCCAGAAACCCGCCGTGGATCAGGACCACCGGCGTACCCTGCCCCGCCTCCTCGTAGTAGAGCCTGGCGCCCTCGACATCGACGTAGCCGGTCATCACCTCGATCGGCTCTCCGGTGCAACCGAGAGCGAGCAGACATGCCAGCGAGCAGATGCGCCGCATCAGCGTTCCTCCCAAGGTTGAGAGCTTCAAAGCTTGGGAAGCCGGAAGGGCGCTGGCAAGTGGTCGGTGTCAGGACAAACTAGACCCCCGCCCGCTGAGGACGGGGGTCCGAGAGGAAGTCCGCGGGTTTCGGCGGCAGTTAGATCAGTCGTCGTCGAAGCCCTCGAACTCGATCTCCACCTCCGTTTCGACTTCTACATCATCAGCACAATCATCGCAGACGATCGAGCCGCGATGCTGCTTCCGCGCGCCGCACATCAGACAGAACTCGCCGTCCGGCGCAGTCAGTCGGCGTACCGCGCTGGACAGCCGCCGCTTGGCCTCGTCCTCGGTGATCTTGCCGCTCGACAGGTCCTCGCCCACCTGCTTGGCGATCTCGTGGATCCCACCCGACTCGGGATCGCCCCCCCGTCTCTCCCTGCCACCGGCGTCGCCTCTGATCGTGGTCTCCTCGACGTAGAAGTGTCGGCTCCCTATTCGCCTCCTCTTGCGGCCGTCGTCTTTGCGGAACTTGAATTCCCTGGGCATGATGACTCTCCTGCCGAGACTCTCGGGGGCGGGGGGCGGGCGGCGGGGGGCCAAGGGGGCGCGAGGGCGGTGGGAGGAACTCACTATACCCTATCGCAGACCGCTCGTTCCTGCACCCCCCGGAAGCGAGCTGGCTCAGAGGGCGTGCCAGGGTGGTCGCGTCTCAGGTTTCCTTCAGCTTTCGTCGTCGGTAGCTCGCTTCGCCGCTGCACCGGTCACCTCGGGGAGCACCTCGCTGCGCGGCTCCATCGAATCGTGTCCACGAGCGACTCCGTAACGCTGGGAGACATCGTTCCAGTTTACTACGTGCCACCAGTTCCGGACGTATTCGTCCCGCCGATGCCTGTACTTCAAGTAGTAGGCGTGTTCCCAAACATCGAGGACCAGGAGAGGTGTTACGTCCTGCACGGTGAGATTCTGGTGTTTCTCCACCTGGAGCACGAGCAGGCGCTGACCGCGAGGCGCCCACGCCAGTACCGCCCACCCACTGCCTTCCACGCTCATGGCCGCCGCGCCGAAGTGCGCCTTGAACCGTTCCAAGCCGCCGAAATCCAGCCTGAACTGGTCGCTCAGTGCGGCTGACGGCTCCGCACCCTCACCCGCCGGCGCCATGTTGGGCCAGAAGATCGAGTGGAGGACATGACCCGACAGATTGAACGCCAGATCGCGTGATAGAGACTTCACGGCTGTGTAATCGCCCGCCTCGTTGGCGTCATGCAGGGCCGCGAGCGATCTGTTGGCGGCGTTCGTGTAACCCCTGTGATGCACATCGTGATGGAGTTGCATGGTCTCGGCGTCGATATGGGGCTCGAGCGCGTCGTACGCGTAGGGGAGCTCGGGGAGCACGTACTGCGCCGGCCCAGGAACCCGCGGTCTCCGCAGTTTTTGGTCAGGCTTCTCGTTCATAGTGTCTCTCCAAGGCCTTGTGAGTCCTGGTCGATACCAAGGAGGTCTCGGCCTTTAGCGGACAAGCCGGCATCGACCCGATCACTTGATATCGTTCAGGTCAATCTTCACCGAGAGCAGCTGCAGCAGGTCCTTCAGGGCGACGATGCCCACCAGTCTGTCACCTTCCGTGATCATGAGGCGACTGTTGCCCGTCCTGCTCATCACCGACAGCGCTTTCACGGCGTCGGAATCGGCGCTGATCGTGTTGGCATCCGAGCACGGTACCAGGTGGTCCTCGACCCGGCGCTCTCCCCACTCGCTTCGCGGTATCTCTCTAAGCTGCGGAACACCGATGCAGCCGACGAGGCGCGATCCGTCGGTGACGGGAAAAACGTCATGGTGATACCTGTAGATGTAGTCCTCGACGAGATCCTCGATCGACAGATCCGGGTCGACCGTCTTGGGCTCGGACACCATGAACCGTCGCACCGGTTCGCCCTCCAGAACCTGGCGCGTCAGCAGCTGCTGATAGGACGATCGCGCCGCCCCGCGCAGGAACAGGCCGATCAGGAACCACCAGAAGCCGCCGACGAAGTTGCCGGTGAAGAACGCGAGGACGCCCACTCCCACGAGGGCGATGCCAAAGGCGGAGCCCACCGAAGCGGCGATCCGAGTGGCTCCACGGATGTCGCCCTTCCAACGCCACAGGAGCGCACGGAATACTCGGCCACCATCGAGTGGAAAGGCGGGCAGCAGGTTGAATCCGGCCAGGACCACGTTGATGAAGGCCAGGTAGTAGGGGAGATCCAAAACGTGGTCGGGCAGCCCGGCGGCGACGCCTGCCAGATAGCCGACATAGAGGCAAACCGCGATGGCGACGCTGGCCAGCGGCCCGGCGACCGCCATCAGAAACTCCGTCTTCGCGCTCGGCGGCTCGTCCTCCATGTGGGCTACACCTCCGAAGATGAACAGGGTGATACCCCTGATCGGCATGCCGCGCCGCCGGGCCACGATCGAGTGCGATAGCTCGTGCAGGATCAACGACAGGAAGAGGCCGAGCGCACCCAGAACGCCGAGCGCCCAGTATGTGAGTGTGGAGTGACCCTCGTGAAGCGACGGGAAGACACCCTCGGCAAGCGACCAGACGACGAGCGCCGCCAGCAACAGCCAGCTCGAATCGATCTGGACTCTGAAGCCCAGCAGCTTGAACAGCGTTATACTCTTACCGAACATCGGCCGCTCCCTCGCGCGGTCCCGACGCCATCACCGACCTGAAGGCCCGGACAGGCTATATGCACCATCGCGTCCGGGCCTCCCGGTCTCGTCGGTTATCGAGGCGGTTACGGTATGTACGGGGGTGAGCCGTACAGGACATCGAGCTCGGACCGTACCTCGCGAGCTCCGGCCTTCAGAGCCTCCTGCCGTGCGATCGATGTCTCGAACCAGCTATCCACAGTACCGGTCAAAGTAGCGACCCCGTTCTCGACGCTGACGTCGATGTTCGAGCCCATGAGCCATGGGTTCCAGTAGAACTCATGCTCGATATCCTCACGGATCTCTTCATCGCTCTTCAGGGGCCACTCGGCGTCAACGTAAATGTTGTTCATGACCTCGACCACAAACGGAACCGTGCCTACCACGCTCTCGGCACGCGACTTCTCGAACTGCGAGTCGACCGAGCCATCGAGATAGGCGATCCCACCCCGCACTTCCACCTCTATCTGATCGCGATCGACGTAGATGTCACGCTGCAACGCATCACTCACCATCTCCTCGAGCTCGGCGTCGGCGATCTCGTCCGCCGGCCGCACCTCCAGGTTGTCGACCACGCGCCAGACACCGAGTGTGTTCTCAGCATCCTCAACGGCCGCTCGCTTCGCCTTGAGGCTGGCGACGGTCCCGCCGAGCGTGGCTACTCCATTCTCGACCGAGACCTGAACCGCGAGTGACAGGACCCGCGGGTCGAACAGCAGAGCGTCGTCGACTGCGGCCCGAATCTCTTCATCCGTCATGTCGGCGAAGCGCTCCGCGCGGCGCATCTCGTTGCGCGCCCACCACTTGATCTCGAGGTCGTTCTCTACGCTCGAGACACCGGCGACGAGCGCATCTCGTTCGGCGCGCCACTTCTCGCTGGCACTGCCGACCACACCGGTCAGCATGACCTGGCCGTGGTCGACATCAACACTTATAAGACCGTCGTCGACCCAGACGTCGGATTCCAACCGGCCCTCGATATCGGTCTCGATCTCATGGTCGGCGCGCTCCTCGGCGTAGTCCACATCGATCTCGTTCTCGACACCTCTGATCCCCGTGACAGTGCTCGCTACATCGGCGGCCAGCCATTTCTCGGCCCACGACTGCACGTTACCCGTCAAGGTCACGACCCCGTCGTCGACCTCGACGTCAACCTCGTACGACTCCGTGGCGGGGTCGAGAGTGAGGGCCCCCAACACGTCCAGCTCAATCTCCGAGTCGCTCCGTTCCGCCGGCTCTACCGTGATACGGTCGATAACCGATACGACGCCCTTAGTGGATCGCGCGATCTCCAGCGCGCGCTCCTCGGCGAGCAGGTTCGGCACAGTACCGCTCAACGTTACGACGCCGTCCACGCTGGAGACGTTCAGGTCCTCGGCGCTCACGCGCTCGTCCACGACGAGAGCGCCGTCGATCGCGCTGCTAATGTCGACGTCGCTCAGGTGCTCGGGCGCGGTACCGAGCTCCTGGATGGGTGGGAGCCGATCCTCGCCGCAGCCCACGAGCAGGCCGCCGGCCAGGAAGGCCAGAAAGACGATTGCTCCCGGTAGACTCCTGCTACGCATCGTTATTCCCTCCTCTGCTAAGTCAGCGGACCGCGCAACGCGGTCCGTTCCCAACATTCGCCGGGCGGTGATCGCTCACCAGTCAGCATCTATCACCGGTTGGCCGGCGAATTCTGGAGTGCCGGATCTTGCATCCAGTCTAGCGTTTCCCGATCTGAGGCGACATCAGCGGCTTCTCCCGGCCAGGTCTCCTACGTGAACCCACACGCGGTACGGGGAATTCCGAGTCTCGCCGTGGGGCAATTCCCTAGATTGAGAAACGGATTGGACCGTGGCATACTGCACGGAACAGGATCGATAAACCAGAGCGGTGTATCCTGCCCGCCGTTGGCAGCGGAGGCTCCGCCATTACACGAGGCAGCCCATGTCCCGGAGAGACCCGCCAGCGCACGCCCAGCCTGTTCAGACGGTCCTAGAGCGTCTGGAAGTCGATCCGGCGCGCGGCCTGTCCCAGGACGAAGTCACCGCACGTCGGCGCGAGCACGGTCCCAACAGCTTACGGCGAGCGCGCCGGCGCAGCGCTTGGAGCATCCTGGTCGAGCAGGCGAAGAGCGTCGTCTTGGCGCTGATGGCGGCGGCAGCGGTCCTGGCCCTGGCGTTCGGTCAGTGGGCAGAGGGTATTGCGATCGGCGCTGTCTTCATCGTGAACGGTCTGATCGCATTCTTGAGCGAGTGGCGGGCGACGCGCTCGATGGAAGCGCTGCGCCGGTTCGGGAAGCGACAAACGCGGGTCCGCCGCGGTGACGCCGAGCGGCCGATCCCGGTGCGCGATCTGGTACCGGGCGACATAGTGATCGTGGAAGGCGGCGATTTGGTGCCCGCGGATCTGCGGGTTATCGAGGCGAACAACCTGCGGGTCGACGAGTCACCGCTCACCGGCGAGTCGGTCCCGGCAAGCAAGTCAGAGGAGCCGGTCGCCGACGATACCCCGCTGGGCGAGCGCAGCGACATGCTGTACAAGGGGACCACCGTGGTCGAGGGCTCGGGCGCGGGTGTGACCGTGGCAACCGGTATGCGAACCGAGCTCGGTCGAATCGCGGAGCTCACGGAGACCGCAGAGAAAGAGGCCACACCGCTACAGCGTCGACTCGACCGTCTGGGCCGCCGGCTGGCCTGGATTACCATCGTCATCGCCGTGGTGATTGCGGGGCTCGGTCTGCTCTCGGGCCAGCCGACGCTGCTGATGATCGAGACGGCAATCGCCCTGGGCGTGGCCGCCATCCCCGAAGGTCTGCCGATCGTCGCCACCATCGCCCTGGCGCGGGGGCTGTGGCTCATGGCGCGGCGCCAGGCGCTGATCAACCGCCTGCCGGCCGTTGAGACGCTGGGCGCGACGGGCGTCATCTTCACCGACAAGACGGGCACCCTCACCGAGAACCGGATGACGGTGCGTCGTGTGCTTAGCTCTGAAGAGGAGTTCAGGTTCGAGAACGGTCCGGAAAGCGGGGACGACGAGGCTCCTCAACTGGTGCGCCAGGCCCTGGTTGTGGGGGCGCTGTGCAACAACGCGTCGCTGCCGGACGACGGCTCGAGCGAGGCGCAAGGCGATCCCACAGAGGTGGCGCTTCTCTCGGCCGCCGAGTCGTTGGGGCTGAATCGCGAGACGCTGCTGAGCGAGCGCCCGGAGCTGCGGGAGGTCGCCTTCGATCCTCAGGTCATGATGATGGCGACGTACCACGAGCTCGACGATGGCGTCTATGTCGCCGTCAAGGGTGCACCCCAGGCGATTCTCGATTCCTGCGACAGCGTCGCCGCCGGTGGCGGCGCCGAACAGGAACTCGGCGACGAGCAGCGCGAGGAATGGGCGGGTCGGGTGCAGTCACTGGCCGCTGATGGGTTACGTGTGCTCGCCCTGGCCGACAGGCACGTGCCCAGTGCCGAGGTCGAGCCGTTCGAGAAGCTGCGGCTGCTGGCACTGGTCGCGCTCCTCGATCCCGCCCGCCCGGAAGCCGGCGATGCCATCGCCGCCTGCAAGGGAGCGGGCATCCGGGTGATCATGGTCACGGGCGATCAGCCGCAAACGGCGGCGGCAATCGGCCGACAGGTCGGGCTGGCGGAGGACGACATACGGGTTCTGGAGAGTTGTGAGCTTTCGGCGCCCGACGAGCTCTCGGACGAGAACCGCCGGCGGATCCTCGACGCCGATGTCTTCGCTCGCGTCAGCCCCGAACAGAAGCTCGATCTGGTCCGCATCTTCCAGGATCACGGCGAGACGGTCGCGATGACCGGTGACGGCGTCAACGACGCTCCCGCTCTCAAGAAGGCGGACATCGGAGTAGCGATGGGCAGCAGGGGCACCGACGCCGCCCGCCAGGCGGCCGACATGGTGCTCAAGGACGACTCCCTCTCGAGCATCGTCGCAGCGGTTCGAGAGGGTCGGATCATATTCGGCAACATCCGCAAGTCCGTCACGTTCATGCTCTGCACCAACGTGGCGGAGGTCATCGCCGTAGCCGCAGCCTCCATCGTGCGCGCGCCGCTGCCACTCCTCCCACTTCAGATCCTCTACCTGAACGTGCTGACCGATGTCTTCCCGGCGCTGGCGCTGGGCGTGGGAGAGGGCGACCAACGGGTGATGAAGCGGCCCCCGCGTGATCCGCAGGAACCGATCTTGACGCGTCGCCACTGGCTCGAGATCGGCGGCTGGGCAGTCGGCATCGCCGCCTGCGTTCTGGGAGCGTTGGCGGCTGCCCTGACCTTCCTACAATTCGACCAGGCCAGTGCCGTGACGGCGTCCTTCCTGACGCTCGCCTTCGGCAAGTTATGGTTCGTGTTCAACTTGAGGGATCCGGGCTCCGCCATCCTCAGGAACGACGTGATCCGCAATCGTTGGGTCTGGGCGGCACTCGCGCTTTGCGCGGCATTGCTCATGGCAGCGGTCTACGTTCCGGGGCTCTCGGACCTGCTGAGAACCGAGCGTCTCGGGGCTACAGGTTGGGGGCTGGTGCTGGCGTTCAGCGTACCTCCACTGATAGTGGGGCAGGTGCTTCGGACGGTTCAGCGCGAACGGCAGCCTTAGCAGACGCGAGGCTCCTCGGCGCGGGTGGCCGGTCGGGTCTACGAATCCGCCGCCGTCAGAGTCTCGAACCCCGCCACCACGTCGAGCAGCTCCTCCGTAATCGTGCTCTGACGCAAGTAGCGATATCGAGATTCCAGCTCTTCCAGGCGGTCGTCGATATTCCGCTGGGCCGCCTGCATCGATGACAGCCGGCTACCGTTCTCGCTGGCCAACGACTCGGCGCTGGCCCGGTGCAGCGAGACGAACAAGTACTGGCGGATCAGAGCCGCGAGCAGCCGCTCACGCTCCATGGTGAAGGTGGGGAGTATTCGCGTAGGCCAGCCCTCGCCGCTCAGGCTGGCGAACCGCTCGAGCTCTACCGGGATCAGCTGGACCTGCACCGGCTGGTAGCGCGCCCGTTGTATCGGCCTGTTATGGAAGAGCAGAACTCGCTGCACGCCGTTTTCCTCTCGCCAAGCATCGATCGCCAGCAGGATCTCCTCCACCAAGCCGGTAATCTTGGCAACCGAGTTGGGAAGAGACAGCCAATCGGACGGCCGCAGCCCAGCCTGAGCCAATCGGCCGGCGACCCTGGAGCCGACCGCCAGGACGTCGAGGTCTTCGTTCCGCAGCCCGAGCCGATCAAGCTGCTCGACGGTGAAATCGGCGATCTCGTCGTTGAAGCGGCCGCACAGCCCCTGGTCGGAGCCGAAGACGACGATACCTGCCCGCGCTTCGACCGCCTGCTCCGGCAGACGCCGCCCGGCATGGCGCAAGACGACATAGAGACCGAGCTCGATGGTGCGAGCGTAGTCGGTCAGCGACTCGACCGCACGCTCGTACTGCCGGATCTTCATTGCGGCCAGCGCCTTCATGGTTCCGACGATCGACTGCAGACTCTCCGTACTCTCGATCCGCGCGCGCAGCGCTTCAACCGTCTGCATCTCGCACTCCGTTTCCCTCGCCCTCGAAAGCCTGCCTCGCCACCTCCGCTAACGCCTCAACGTCTTCGGACTCCAACCGCTCGCCCGACTCGATGCGCTCACAGAGCTCGGGCCGCTGGTCGGTAACGGCTCGACGGACCGCCAGCTCCGCTTCGCCGATCCCATCGACGGGAATGGCGTCGAACGCACCCTGCGTTACCGCGACCAGCGCGGCGATCTGCTCGGCCACCGGCAGCGGCTGGTATTGCGGTTGCTTCAGTACCTGGCGCACGCGCCGCCCGCGTTCCAGCGTATGACGCGACTCTTCCTCCAAGGTGCCGAAACGAGCGAAAGCCTCCAACTCCTCGAACTGCGAATAGGAGAGCCGCAGGTCACTTGCCACCGCGCGGTAGGCCGGCAGCTGCGTCTTGCCGCCGACGCGCGAGACCGATTCGCCGACATCCACAGCGGGCAAGATCCCCTTCTGGAACAGCTCCGGCGACAGGTAGACCTGCCCGTCCGTGATGGAGATCAGGTTCGTCGGGATGTAGGCGGCGACGTTCTCCGCCTCGGTCTCGATGATGGGAAGCGCGGTGAGCGATCCGCCGCCCCGCTCGTCGCGCAGGTGCGTTGCACGCTCGAGCAGCCGCGAGTGAATGTAGAAGATGTCACCGGGATAGGCTTCCCTGCCCGGCGGTCGCCGCAGCAACAGCGAGAGCTCTCGATAGGCCCAGGCATGGCGAGTCAGGTCGTCGTAGACGATCAGTACGTCGCGACCCTGCTCACTGAAATATTCGCCCATGCTGGTCGCCGCGTAGGGCGCGATGAACTGGCGGCCCGGCGGATCCTCTGCGTCGGCGACCACGACTATCGTATGGTCGAGCGCCTCGTGCTCTCGCAGATCCTCAACGACCTTCGCTATCGCCGAGCTGCGTTGACCAATGGCGCAGTAGATGCACACGACATCCTGATCCCTCTGATTGATGATCGTGTCGACGGCTATCGCCGTCTTGCCGGTCTGCCGGTCGCCCAGGATCAGCTCGCGCTGCCCACGTCCGACGGGTATCAAAGCATCCACCACCTTGAGCCCCGTTTGCAGCGGAACGGTCACCGGCGCTCGATCCATGATCGCGGGAGCCGGCCGCTCGATCGGCCACCTCTCCGCGGCCCGGACCGAGCCGCGACCGTCGAGCGGTCGAGCCGCCGCGTCCAGGATACGCCCGAGTGTCGCTTCACCCACCGGCACATCGGCCACCTGACCTGTCCGCCGAACCTCGCTCCCCGCGCCCAGCTCGGCGCTCTCATCCAGCAGAATTACCCCTATCGCATCGGCATCGAGATTGAACGCCATTCCCAGGGCACCCGCCCGCAGACGCAGCAATTCCTCCGCCTGCGTGCCCGGAAGACCGCTGACCCGCGCGATACCGTGCGCCACGTAATCGAGACGTCCGACTTCGCGCGCGCCCGGTGTGGCGGAGAAGCTGCGGCGCGCCGCCTCGGCGACGCTGAAGGTCCGCTCCAGCAGATCCGTCAGCCGACCGTCGGCGTCGCTCACGATTCCTCCTCCGAGATGGGCTGCCACTCCTGCTCCAACGCTTCACCGATCGATTCCTCGAGCCTGTCCAGGTACTCGTCCAGGCTCCAGGCGACCTTCAAGCCGTTGGCTCTGAGCTCGATCCCGGAGATCAGATCCGGCACGGTCTCGAACTGCAGCTCGAAGCCGTCGCCGATCTGGTCGCGCACCGCTTCGGCCACCAGGTCGCGCATCTCCTCGTCGATCTCGAATCTGCAGCGCAACGTGAGGACTCCATCCGACTCATCGGCCGCCTCCGCCAAGCGCGCCAGTTCGCTCGAGTCCGACTCGCGGAGCTGGGCGACGAAGCGGTCCACCATCTGGGCTTCCAGACTGGCATCCGCCAAGTCCTCCAATGCTTTGCGAGCGATGGCGTAAGTCTCGCCGGCGATCCGCCGGCGGAGATCCCGCAGGAACGACTCGTGCTCCCGTTCAACAGACTCACGCCATTGTTTGCGGGTCGCCTCGATCTCCTCACGCGCCTCCTCCAGGAGCCGGCGCCGGCGCTCGTCGGCCTCCTGCTTCGCTTCGCTCAGCAAGTCTTCGCGTCGCTGCTCGAGATCGCGCCGCTCGCGGCGATACCGCTCCGCCTCCTCCTCCGCCTGCTCTGCCTTCTCCTCGCCCTCCTGTAAGCGTGCCGCGATCTTCTCTTCGCGCTTGTCCATGGCGCGCACGATAGGGCCGTACAGAAAGAGCCTGAGCAGGAGAATCAGGATCAGGAAATTGACGACCTGGGCGACGACCGTGAACCAATCGATCAACATGGTCCTATTGCCCGCTTCCCTCGATCAGGTGGCTCCAGAATGGGTTCGCGAAGATCAGGATCATCGAGACGACCAGACAGTAGATTGCCGTCGACTCGATCATCGCCAGCCCGATGAACAGCGTGCGGCTGATCGTATTGGCCTCGTCGGGTTGCTGGGCGATCGAGCGCAGCGCTTCCGCTACGGCGCGCGCTTCACCGAAGGCCGGCCCGATCGAGCCGATCGCTATGGTGAGTCCCGAAACCGCGATCGAGACGAGGGCAATCAGACGGATCTCTTCCATGAGAGCTCACTCACCTTTCTGGCTTTGTTCGTTCGTCGTGCTTTCCGACTCGCCGTCTTCGGCCTTCGACTCGTCTGCCTCGGCCGCGCGATCTCGAGTACGCGCTCCGGAGGCGATGTACACTATGGCGAGCACCGCGAAGATGTACGCCTGGATCAGCCCGGTCAGCAGACCCAGCGCTTGCAGGAGGATCGGAAAGAACAGAGGTACGAGACCGAGCAGGATGGCTACGATCATCCTGCCGCTCATTATGTTCCCAAACAGTCGAATAGCGAGCGCCAGTGTCCGGGATATCTCTCCCATGACGTGGAACGGCAACATGAAGACGGTCGGCCGTATGTAGTGCTTGAGATACCCGATCAGCCCGGCCCGCATGATCCCGAATACGGGTACCGCGATGAACACGCAGAGGGCCAGCGCCGCGGTCGTCGACAGCGATCCCGTCGGCGCTCGATAGCCGGGCACGATCATCAGGACGTTCGAGACCGCTATGAAGAGGAAGAGCGTCCCTACGAACGGCAGATACATCCGCGGATCCTGATGCGTGATCTCGCGTATTTCGTGTTGGATGCCCTCTACCACGACCTCGAGCAGGTTCTGCCAACGCGATATCTCCACATCCGTCGACAGCGCCCGGGTCACCAGCCACGACCCGATCACCATGACGAGCATGACCCCCCAGGTGAACACGATCGTCAGGTTCAGTGCGATCGGCCCCCACTGCCAGACGATGACCGCATCGGGACTGATGTTCATCGGCCTCCGGTCCCTCCAAGTACTCGGTCAAACCCCGGCGAACGCGCGAGGCACCAGCGCGACAGTAGGCCGCGGGCGACCAGGAAACCGAGGAGACAGCTCAACAGCCGCTCCCAGCTTCCCGCCATGACCAGGACGAAAGCCAGCGCCGTGATACCGGTGCGCAGGACGAAGCTCACGGCCAGGAGCTTCCCCGCGCGCCGTGCCGTCTTCACCTTGCGCACGGTCAGCAGCAGACCGCCGAAGTAAAAGATGCCGATCGCCGCTCCCGCCAGGACCGCCGCCCCGAGATCTGCCAGTGAGAGTATCATGTCTAAACGCACCTCCCTCGTGCGTGATGGGACAGCCAGGCGCCGGCGGTCTGCGGTCTCATCTGCGGCCTCTCTCGCGATTGATCCAATACCAGGCATTGGCGCAGCCCAGCGCCACACCCAGTAGCAGGAACATGAGCGTCCAGGAATAACGACTCGGCCAGGTCCGGTCGATCCACGCGCCGATCGCGATACCGAGCAACGTGGGAATCGCCACCGACCATCCCACGAGCCCGAACATACCGAGGCCGAACCAGATGCTTCGTTCGCGCTCGCGTCGCGCCCGCAGCTTGCGCTTCTCCTTCGCGCCTACCGTCTTCGACAGGTCGTCGCCGCCTCGCTCTCGGTCCGTCTTTCGTCTCGACACTCTTGTCGACCTCTCGATTATCGGCGTTCCTGAATTTCCAGTAGCCGTCGGACGAGTGTGCTCTCGAGGCGAGCGACGGCCGAGCGCGCCCGGCGTTCCCGCTTGTGGGACTCGACGAACTGACTGTCGACGGCGTCACGCAGGGCACCGAGATCGGGTCCCTGCACCGCGTTGCGAGTCGATACCAGAACTTCATCTCCAACCTTCACCAGCGCGCCTTCGTCGAGCCCGAGGAAGACCTCGTCCCCGTTCTCAACGACGTAGGAGAGGAGGCCCGGTACCAACGCCGCGACGAAATCGACATGCCGCGGGAGCAGGCAGAACGATCCGTTCTGGGCCTCGGCGTTGATCTTCGACACCTCAGCCTCCACCAAGACTTCAGTGGGCAGCAGCAGCTTCAGTCTCACGACCCGTCCACCTCGTCCACAGTACCGATCATGTACAGCGTCCTCTCCGGACGGTCCGAGAACTCATCGCTCAGAATCCGCTCGCAGCCATCGAGCGCATCCTCCAGCGAAACCATCCGTCCCTCATGGCCGGTGAACTGCTCGGTGGTGAAGAACGGCTGCGTCAGGAAGCGCTCGAGCCGTCGAGCCCGGCGGACCGTCTTGCGGTCCTCCTCCGACAGTTCCTCCAGCCCGAGCATCGCGATGACATCCTTCAGCTCCTCGTAGTCAGCCAGCGTATTCCGCACCTCTCGCGCTACCCGGTAGTGCCGTTCACCCACTATGTGCGGCATGAGCATCTTCGAGGTCGAGCGGAGCGGGTCGACCGCCGGATAGAGCCCCTCGCTCGCCTTCTTGCGCGATAGGACGAGATAGGCGGAGAGGTGCCCGAAGGTGTGCACCGCCGCAGGATCGGTGAAGTCGTCCGCCGGCACGTAGACCGCCTGGACCGATGTTATCGCGCCGTCGCGAGTGCTACAGATCCGTTCTTCCAGGGCGGCCAGTTCCGTGCCGAGGCTCGGTTGATAGCCGACGCGAGAGGGGACCTCGCCTTTGAGGCCCGAGACCTCCGCGCCCGCCTGGACGAACCGAAAGATGTTGTCGATCAGCAGCAGGACATCTTGCCGGGCGTCATCCCGGAAGAACTCCGCCATGGTGAGGGCGGCATGTCCGACACGGAACCGTGCGCCCGGCGGCTCGTCCATCTGGCCGAAGACCATGACCGTTCTTTCCAACACGCCCGCATCCTGCACGGCCCGGTACAATTCCTCCGCCTCGCGATTCCGTTCACCGATCCCGGCGAACAGACTGATCCCCTTGTGCTCGGAGATGGTGTTGTGGATCAACTCCATGATCAGCACGGTCTTACCTACGCCGGCGCCGCCGAACAGGCCGGCTTTGCCCCCGCGCTCCAGCGGCGCGAGCAGGTCGATCGCCTTGATCCCGGTCTTGAAGACCTCGGTCGAGGTCGAGCGGTCGGCCAGCGCTACCGGCTCTCGATGGATGGGTCGCAGCGACCCGCTTGGCAGCTCGCCCGCCCGATCGATCGTTTCGCCGAATACGTTGAAGACCCTGCCGAGTACCCGCTTTCCCACGGGCACCTGCAGCGGATGCCCCGTCTCTACCACGACGTCGCCGCGTGCCAGGCCCCGGGTCGGCGAGAGCGCGATGCTGCGGACGGATCTGGAGTCCAGGTGGCTCACCGTCTCGAGCACGACGTCGCCCGCGCCGCTCGCCCTGAGCTCGGTGTGGAGAGGTGGGAGATTCCCGTCGAAGCGGACGTCGACCACACCTCCTCTTATCGAGACGACGCTCCCTTCTCTGCCCATGGCGCTCGCCAATCTCTCGCCGGCGTCAGCGGTCGGAGAGTACGAACGATACCTTCGCGTTGACCCTGTACTCGGTGATCTTGTTGTCCTCGACCACGCAACTGAAGTTGTCGATCCATACAGACTTGATTCCCTCGACGGTCTTGGACGCTTCCTTGACCGCCTCCTTCACCGCGTCGTCGAAGCTCTTTTCCGATTGCGCGATGACTTCGATGACCTTGACGATTGAACTCATGATCTACCTCCTCGGCTGGAGTTGGAGACTTTTGGCGCGCCGTAGTGCTCACTCCGCGTCGAGTCGCGGAACGAGCATGGTAGTGCGCTCCAAGTGCCGGAGCACGTGGAGCGACCGGCTGCCGATCACCAGGCGATGGAAGAAGCCGTGGCCGTGCGTGCCCATGATCAGGAGATCGGCATCCCATTCTTCGGCCTCCTCGATGATCTGTGGGCCCGCAGCGCCCATACGCACGCGCTCTTCCGCCACGATCCCATGCCTGTCCTTCACATCCTCGACGTACCGCTCAAGTTGGCGACGCACGCTCTCTTCGATCTCCGCCGCCCGGTGCTCCGCGTCGCCCAGACTCATCATCGCGACGTGCATTATCGCTTCCTCGAACATTTCATGAACGTGGAGCGCTCGCACCTTCGCGTCGTCTGCCACCGCAATGCGCGCGGCATTTTCGAGCACCTGCCGTGAATGCGGAGAGACATCGACCGCCACCAGGATGCGAGCGAAGGGCCGGGACCGCGGTTCGGTCGCCACGAGCACCGGGCACTCGGCCATGCGGGCCACCTTCTCGGCGGTGGAGCCCAACAGGCTGCGGGCGACCGCCGGCTGCCGGTGCGCCCCCAGGACGAGAATGTCCGCCTGCAACTCGCGCGCGGTATTCATGATCAGTGGAGCCGCCAGCCCGCGATGCGCGTGGATCGGCGCATCGGCGGCCCCAGCCTCCCGGGCCTGGACCTCAGCGTTATTGCGGGCCTGCTCGTCCAGGAGATCCAGCCAGTTGGCGGCCCAACCCGGGACCGGTGCCACCGGCGGCAGCATGGTCGTCTCGGCAACCGTGACGATGTGGAACTCGGCTTCGATTCGACCGGCGAGAGCGGCGCCCGTCACAACAGCTCGCTTGCCGTGCTCGGTACCGTCGGTCGCCGCCAAGACACGCTTGTATCCAGACATCCGGACCTCCATCGGTGGAACTGGCTTGTATGTCGCGAGCCGGCCCGCGATCTGTTCGGTCCATCACGGCCTCATGCGCACCAAGTCCCAGGACCCGAGCGGGCCGGCCGCTGATCTGTTCGACCTAGGACGACTGCCATCACGTTCGTATGTCATCGCTTCAGCTACAATCGGCTACCTGTCGTCTCGCCGCCTGGCATGGCCTCTGACATGAGCGTCAGTCAATCCCCGGCCGCCTGTCTCGGGTAATTCCCCACAGCCCACTTGCCAACTGCACCTGACCTTTCGCTGCCCGCAGACCTGCCGTCCCCAGGCGTTTAGTTGTCCGAGCCGCCGTGCTCTCCAAGAACCGTAACGGCGTCACCGAGGACGTCCTCGACGTAGAGCATCTGTACCAGCACGATGATCGCCACGAGGAGTGGCGTGCACAGCAAGACACCAACCCAACCGAACATCACGGCCAGCAAGAGTTGAGCGACTAGGAGCACAGCCGGCGGCAGAGAAACCGCCTGCTTCTGGATCAACGGTGTGATCAGATTGCCTTCCAGCGCCTGTACTCCGACGTAGACGAGGACGACGTAGATCGCCTTGACGGGACTGTCCAACAGGGCGATCAACGCGGCCGGTACTACGGAGAGCACGGGGCCGATCAGAGGAACGAAGGCCAGCAGAGCGGCGAGCAATCCGAGAGTGAGCGCGAGAGGCACGCCGACGATGAACAGACCCACAACCGTCAGCACGCCGACAGCGACCATCGAGGCGAAGCGACCGACGAGCCACCAGCGTAGCGCCTGCCCCAGTTTTGTGACGACCTGCCGCGCCCGATCTCGTCTGGCGGCAGGCACGAGCCGGATAGCTCCGTCGATGTACAGATCAGGTTCGATCGCCAGGAAGACACCTGTGAAGAGAATGACCAGACTCCCGAGCGCGACGCCGAAGGCCGACGAGAAGATACCGGTGATCCGGCCCACGATACCGGTCCCCGGAGCGAGCAACTTCTCGAGACTGACCCCCTCGGCAAACGAGCGCACCCAGCCGACCTGCGTCAGGCTGGACTTGACTTGCTCGACAGCCGTGGGGATGTGCTCGTGCAGCCGACCAGCCTGGTCGGCAATCCGTGGGCCGGCGAGCCACGCGGCAGCGGCGAGTAGGATCGGTACGGCTATCGCGATAATCGTGAGCGACCAACCTCGAGCCAGCCCGCTTCGTGCACTCAACCAAGCGGCGAGACCGTCCAGAGCGACGGCGAAGAGAACGCCGGCGAAGACGAGAAGCAGGGCCTCGGCGAGCTGTTGGAACAGGTAAAGTACGACCACCAGAGCGGCGCCGAGGGCGACCGCGATTAGTACTCGTCCCGCATAGCGACGCGTGCCGGACGCGGCATCAGCCATCTAGCACCGACCCGCTGAGTCTACCGTAGAGGACTTCGTCGATCGGGGTTGTAGGCACGGACTGCCCGCCCATGGCCGCTCTATCGGGTGAGCCGGAGGACAGAAGAGGAGGGTCGTCATGCCGGCGTCTTCGCCTCAGCGGGCAGTGTAGCCGCCGTCGATCAACAGCTCGCTGCCGGTTACGAACTTCGACTCGTCGGACGCGAGGTACAGAATCCCGTAGGCGACGTCGTCCGGCTCTCCCACACGCCCCAGCGGATGCTTGCTCGCCAAATCCTTCCTGCCTTTCTCTACATCGCCCTTCGATTCGAGGTAGTCCTCGACCATCGGCGTCCAGATGAAACCGGGATGGACCGAGTTCACTCGGATACCGTGTTTCGCGTAGAGCAGCGCATCGGTCTTGCTCATTACGGTGACCGCACCCTTGGTCGCATGGTACGGTGGCACATCCGGAGCACTGACAAGGCCGTAGATCGAGGACAGGTTGATGATGCTGCCCGACTCGCGCTGCATCATGTAGGGAACGGCGTATTTCGTGCACAGGAAGACACCCGTCAGATTGACAGCGATAACCTGGTTCCACTCTTCCGTGCTGATCTCGTGCGTCGGCTTGTCGACACCCGATATCCCCGCATTGTTGACCAGGATGTCGATACCGCCGAATCTCTGGACTATCTCCTCGAAGCTGTCTCGCACTTCATCTTCATCGGCGACATCGAGGTGCCAGCCACGGGCGACCCCTGCCGCCGCTTCGATCTCGTCCACGACCGGCTCGAGCTCGTCGTCTACGACATCCGTTACGGCGACCTTGGCACCCTCCCGTGCCAGAAGAAGGCTCGTCATGCGACCTATTCCTCGCGCGCTACCTGTCACCACAGCTACTTTGCCATCGACTCGACCCATTGACGTCTCCTAGCTACCGGGGGATCTTGGGGCTGCGATCGGTGACGTGCGTCTTCGCGTCATCGAACGCCTGCTTGAGCTCCGTCTGCGCCCTCTCCACGCCGTCTTTGAGAATCTCCCAAGCGTCCTCGCCGGCGGCCCGAACCTCCTTGAGCTTACTTTCGAACTCATCGCGCTTGCCGCGCAGTCGAGCTATGCGGTCCCGGGCCTCCGTCTCGGCTTCGTACTTCACCACGTTTGCCGTTTGCTCCAGCCTGTCGATCTCGAGGTTCCACTCGTCGAGCTGGTTCTTGAGCCTCTCGACGTACGCGTCTCGCTTCTCGCCCATTGTTGATTGCTCCTCTCTCACAGGGTTGCCCTGTTCTACAGCGCCGGCGTGGCAGCTCACCGAAGTGGCACCGCCTCAGTACCGACTCCCGTAGCCGGCGAGGATAGTACCGACCAGCAAGATCATGAGTACCCAGCAGAAGAAGAAGTCGAACGCCGTCTTCTGTACTAGGATCGACACGCTGGCGGAACTTGCACTTTCGCACTCCGCTTCGCACACAGGTCAAGCTTGAGTCAAGCTACGGTTTCGGTTGGGCGATCAACAATCAGACCGTAGCCCAACAGGCCTTACTCCAAGGGTCCGAGTTTCGACTCGGGGAATGATGGGAGTGGAGGGTAAGAAGATTTCCCATGAGCAGACCCGTCATTCTCAGTCAGTACTGTGGGCCACTCATGCGTCGCGCCAAACGGCAGCCTTCGTCAAGCGACATGTCGAGTCGGGTCGCGCAGGCTAGCCGTCGGGCTCCTTGCCCAGTGTCCAAGCTACAGCGTAGCGGACAAGCTCATTTGCCGTCTTGAGCTGAAGCTTGCTCTTCAGGTGATCCCGATAGGTGTCAATGGTCTTTCTGCTCAGGTGAAGCTCCTTCGCTATCTGGCGCGTGGTCAATCCCCGGCCGATCAGCTCGAGAACCTCCAGTTCCCGGTCGGACAATGTGTCGACAAGCGACTTCCCCACGCTCTCGTCTTTGTCGACCAGGCGGTGGAGAACGCGGTCGGCCATCTCATCGCTGAGGTACACGCGGCCGTCCAGCACCGCTCGGATTGCCTCGATCACCTTTTCGGCGGGCTCTTGCTTGTTGAGGTAGCCCTCGGCGCCCGCCCGCAGCGCGCGCTCGGCAAAGAGCTTCTCATCATGCATCGAGAGAGCCAGCATGCGTACGTCCGGGTAGCGCGCCTTGACCTGCTTGATCAGCTCGAGGCCGCTGCCGTCTTTGAGGCTTATGTCCACGACCGCGAAATCGGGCTGTTCCCTCTCGATGATGTCCAGCGCTTCGGATATGTCCTCCGCTTCGCCGCAGACCTCGAGGTCGGCCTGCTGGTCGATCAACTCGGCGAGGCCTCGGCGCACCAGCGCGTGATCATCGACAATCAGCACCCGCAGTGGCGGTGCATCCAGCCTACGTTTACGAGCGCCAGCCATCATCTCCTCTCCGGTCACACCTCAACTGGGTAGAACGCATCTGACGGTCGTCGCGTGCCCGGGCATCTCCCATGACCTCGAGTCGAGGGCTGCTGAGGCTAGCGCGATAACGCGCTACCCTCATGACCACACCGTTCGATTGCTGATCAGCGCGCCCGAGACCGGCACAAAGCGCTTACCGCCACATTGTAAAGGACACATCATAGTGGCCCCGACAGCGCCCCGAGGCAAGGATCAGCGCGCGGCGGGGCGCGGGGGGCGCGGGGGGGCGCGGGGGGGGCGCGGGGGGGCAGTCAGTCCGGCCGACTGGAGGATGGCGACGATACGGCGCTTCGCTCTACGCGGTCGCACCTCCGAATTTGACCCACTCGGATTTCAGGTCACGTCCCATGGCAGGCCACGCTGAGCAAGCGATATGCTAAACACGTCGGTGAAACACAGTCAGGGGGGGACGATGCAGATTCCACTCCAGCTCGAAATCAGAGATGTGGAACGGACCGCTGCCCTCGAAGTCTTACTGAGGGAAAAGGTCGCCAGACTGGAGAAGTTCTGCGATCACATCACCAGGTGTCGCGTCGCGATCGAGCGACCCCACCGACACGAATCGCGTGGGAACCCCTACCGAGTGAGGATCGATCTCACCGTCCCTCCCAAGCATCGGATCGTTGTGACGAAGGACCCGCGTGACCATGCCATGCATGACGACGTGACGACCGTGGTCAGCAACGCCTTCCACGCCGCCGAGCGCCAACTGAAGGAGTTGGTGCAGCGTCAGCGAGACGAGGTAAAGACACACCGAGAGCCTCGCGCTCTCGTGGCGCGGATCTTCAAGAACGAAGGATACGGGTTCCTGCGCACGCTCGAGGGTCGAGAGATCTACTTCCACAAGAACAGCGTCGTTGGAGACGAGTTCGAGCGCCTGGCGATCGGGACTGAGGTGCGTTTCGCCCAGACCCTCGGCGAGAAGGGACCGCAGGCGACGACGGTGAAGGTCGCTAGCAAGCCGGGTGAACGACCGAATAAACAGTCGGGAGGAAGCAGGCGTCCGTGAGCGACTGGTCGCTGGTGTACGAGAAATTCGAGCCCGACCAGCAGGGCCTGCGGGAGGCGCTCTGCACGCTGGGCAACGGCTATTTCGCCACCCGGGGCGCTGCTGCTGAAGCGCACGCCGGTCCGGTGCACTACCCCGGGACCTATGTCGCCGGCTGTTACAACCGCCTGGAAACGGAAATTCGGGGCCGCACCGTAGAGAACGAGGACCTGGTCAACTGTCCCAACTGGCTGCCACTGACGTTTCGTATCGAGGACGGGCCGTGGTTCGACCTCGCATCCGTCGCGCTCCTGTCCTACCGGCAGGAACTCGACCTGAGACGCGGTTTGCTGTACCGCAGCGTGAGGGTCGAGGATGAGGAAGGGCGAATAACGAAGCTGAGCAGTCGTCGTTTCGTCCACATGGTCGAGCCTCATCTCGGCGCGATCGAGCTGATGCTCACACCGGAGAACTGGTCGGGGAAGTTGGAGATCCGCTCGGCTATCGATGGTCGGGTGACGAACGACGGAGTGGAACGTTACAGGGATCTCAACGGCCAACATCTGGAGCCGCTCGGGTCGAGTTGCCCTGACGATGAGACCATCTGCCTGAAGGTACAGACCAGCCAATCCGAGATCCGCATCGCGGAAGCGGCGAGAACCCGCGTGTTCAGCGGTGATCGAGCCGTTGGGGTCGAGCGCCGAGCTACGACCGAGGCGGGCTATGTGGCGCAGCAATTCAGCGTGGCGGTCGAAAAGAACTCTCCGCTCGTCATAGAGAAAGTGGCAGCGCTCTTCACGTCACGTGACCCTGCGATCTCAGAGTGCGGTCTCGAGGCCCGCAAGGCCGTGGCACGTGCGGGCCGGTTCGACGAGCTATTCGGCTCGCATTCTTGCGCCTGGGAGCATCTATGGCAGCGCTTCGATATCGCCGTCGATCTCGAGGACGAGGGGCCCGGCCCGCAGAACGTCGCCCTTATCCTTCGCCTCCACCTCTTTCAAATGCTGCAGACGGTATCGCTGAACTCGAGCGATCTCGATGTCGGCGCACCCGCCCGAGGCCTGCACGGTGAGGCCTACCGCGGTCATATTTTTTGGGATGAGCTGTTCCTGCTTCCCGTACTGAACCTCCACATGCCACAGATCACCCGCGGCCTGCTGATGTACCGGTACAGGCGTCTCGACGAGGCACGCGCGGCGGCGCGTGCCGCTGGCTTCACTGGCGCCATGTTCCCGTGGCAGAGCGGCAGCAACGGTCGTGAGGAAAGCCAGATCGTTCACCTCAATCCCCGATCCGGGCAGTGGATCCCGGACAACACGAGGTTGCAGCGGCATGTAGGTTCCGCCATCGCCTACAACGTCTGGCACTACTATCAGGTGACCGGTGACGTGGAATTTCTGTTGTTGGCCGGGGCCGAGATGATCCTCGAGATCGCGCGTTTCTGGGCCAGCATCGCCAGCTACAACGAGGAGCTCGATCGTTACGAGATACTCGGCGTAATGGGGCCCGACGAGTACCACGACGCGTATCCCGACGCCAGCCGGCCGGGTCTCGACAACAACGCCTACACCAACGTCATGGCCGTCTGGGTATTGTGCCGCGCACTGGATCTTCTGGAGACCCTGCCCCGCGATCGGCGCGCCGCCCTCTGCGACAGACTGGACCTCCACCGCGATGAGATCGACAGCTGGGATGAGATCAGCCGCAGGATGCGAATCGTGTTTCACGACGATGGGGTCATCAGCCAATTCGAAGGCTACGAAAACTTGCAGGAACTCGACTGGGAGGCCTACAGAGCGAAGTACGATGACATACAGCGCCTCGATCGCATCTTGGACGCGGAGGGTGACACGGTAAACCGCTACAAGGCGTCGAAACAGGCCGACGTCTTGATGTTGTTCTATCTGTTCTCGGCCGAGGAGCTCGGCTCACTGTTCGAGCGACTGGGCTATCGGATCGACTCCGAGACCATACCCCGCAACATCGACTACTACCTTCGCCGCACATCGCATGGTTCGACGCTGAGTCGGGTGGTGCACTCTTGGGTGCTGGCACGGTCCGATCGCCCGGGATCCTGGAAACTGTTCAGCAAGGCGCTCGAGAGCGACGTGGCCGACGTCCAGGGCGGTACGACTCAAGAAGGGATCCATCTTGGCGCCATGGGGGGTACGGTCGATCTGATCCAACGGTGCATCACCGGGCTGGAGACGCGAGGCGACGTCCTTTGGCTAAACCCGCACCTACCCGAACCGGTGAGCAGGCTCGAGCTGCGGATCCACTATCGCGGGCATTCCGTAGAGCTGGAGTTCACGCACGAACGGGTGAAAGTCACCTCGCTGCCCGGCTACGCCGAGGCGATCGAGATCGGCATCGACGGGCAGACTCACGAGCTAGAGGCCTGCCAATCGAGGAGATTCCGGCTACCGAGCAGGTGAACCGCTACGGGCCACAGCCCTTCCGGCCGTGGCCCACCTCGGAAAGGGACGATGACGAGCATGGCCGACAATGCAACCTACATCATGTGGTTATCCGAGCTCGACGCGGACGACGTGGCCCGGGTAGGTGGCAAGAACGCGTCGCTCGGCGAGATGATCCAGAAGCTCCAGGAAGCCGGGATCCGCGTCCCCGACGGCTTCGCCACCACCGCGGCGACTTACTGGGCCTTTGTGGAGGAGAACGAGCTCGGCGAGCGGATCGCGGAGAAGCTCGAAGAGCTCGAGCGGGGTGAGATAGCACTCGAGCGAGCCGGTAAGTCGATCCGGCAGATGTTCCGACGCGGCGATTTTCCCCCTGCGATCGCAGATGCCATTACGACCGCGTACCGCGAGCTCTCCAGCCGAGCGGAGCGCAAGGCGGTCGCTGTGGCGGCGCGAAGCAGCGCTACCGCAGAGGACCTGCCGGAAGCCAGCTTCGCCGGTCAGCAGGAGACGTTTCTGAACGTGAGGGGGAAGCAGAATCTACTCGACGCCTGCCGGCGCTGCTTCGCCTCGCTGTTCACCGATCGCGCCATCGCCTACCGAGAGGATCACGGCTTCGACCACATGAAGGTCGCGCTTAGCGTCGGCGTGCAGGAGATGGTGCGCTCGGACAAGGGCGGCGCCGGTGTGATGTTCTCGATCGACACCGAGACCGGTTTCCCACACACGGTTCTGATCAATGCGGCATGGGGGCTGGGCGAGACGATCGTTCAGGGCACGGTGGATCCGGACGAATACATGGTCTTCAAGCCGTTGCTCGATCAGGATGGCAGCGTCCCGATCATCCACAAGGCGCTGGGGAGCAAAGAGCGCAAGATGGTCTACGGAGCGAAGGGTGGCAGTGCGACACGCACGACCCGGACCTCCGACAAGGAGCGCGACTCGTACGTGCTCAGCGACCGAGAGATCCTGCAACTGGCAGTTTGGGCCGTCGCCATCGAGGACCACTATGGGCGCCCGATGGACATCGAATGGGCGAAAGACGGTGAGAACGGACAGCTGTATATCGTGCAGGCGCGGCCGGAGACGGTTCAGTCGCGCAGGGAAGGCGCCTCTCTCAAGACCTATGACATCGGCAAGAAGGGCAAACGCCTGCTGACCGGGCTCAGCATCGGTAACGCCATCGCTGCCGGAAAGGCTTGTGTTCTGGAGAGCCCATCAGAAGCGAAGAGATTCTCGGATAACGCCGTCCTGGTCACGCAGATGACCGATCCGGACTGGGTCCCGATCATGCAGCGCGCCGCTGCCGTCGTGACCGATCACGGCGGCCGGACCTCGCACGCCGCGATCGTCAGTCGCGAGCTGGGGCTGCCCGCCGTCGTCGGCACGGAGAGGGCGACCGAGATGCTGGAGGATGATCAGGAGATAACCGTTTCCTGCGCCGAGGGTGAGGATGGCTTCGTCTACAGAGGAATCGCCGACTTCGAGGTGCGGGACGTCAACTTGGATGAGATCGAGGAGACACGTACCGAGGTCATGCTCAACCTGGCGAACCCGGCCGCCGCATTGCGCTGGTGGCGCCTGCCGAGCGATGGCGTTGGGCTCGCGCGCATGGAGTTTATCATCGGCGAGATGATCAAGATCCATCCTATGGCCCTGCTACGGTACGATCAGGTCGAAGACAAATCGACTCGTCGCAAGATCGACAAACTGACGGCCGGGTTCAAAGACAAGACCGAGTATTTCGTCGATACCCTAGCGCACGGGATCGGGCGGATCGCGGCTACGCAATATCCGAAGCCGGTCATCGTTCGCATGAGCGACTTCAAGACTAACGAGTACGCCAACCTCATCGGCGGTAGCACATTCGAGCCGGCGGAGGAGAACCCCATGCTGGGCTGGCGTGGGGCCAGACGGTACTACAGCGATGACTATCGCGAGGGCTTCGGCCTGGAGTGCCGCGCCATACGCCGGGTGCGGGAGGAGATGGGTCTGACCAACGTGGTCGTCATGATCCCATTCTGCCGCACGGTGGGAGAAGCGGACCGTGTGCTGGAAGCGCTTGCGGAACAGGGATTGGTGCGCGGCGAGCAGGGCCTCGAGGTCTATGTCATGTGCGAGCTCCCGTCCAACGTGATCCTTGCCGATCAGTTCGCGGAGCGCTTCGACGGCTTTTCGATCGGCACCAATGATCTTACACAGCTGACGCTGGGGGTCGACCGTGACTCCGACCAACTGGCACCGCTGTTCCAAGAGGACAACGAGGCCGTCACGACCTCGATCATTCGGGTCATCGAGTCCGCCCACGCTCGGCAGCGGAAGGTGGGGCTTTGTGGTCAGGCGCCGAGCGATAAGCCGCAGTTCGCCGGCTTGTTGGTGCGTGCAGGGATCGACTCGATCTCGGTGAGTCCCGACACTTTCGTCGAGGTGAAGCAGCAGGTGGCGGCGGCGGAGCGTGAAGCCGCGGACTAGGACGGTTCGGACCGACGGCGAGGGAGACGAGGCGGCCGCTTGCCATGCCGCGGAGCGCCGGCGGCCGGCACGTAAGTCAGCTGTTCTCGCGCCGCCACGCAACGTAGCAGCAGCCCACCCCGGCTCAAGGAACCGCGGCCGATGAACTCCTGCACGACGTGTAGCCTGCCGCCCAACACCTGCAGCAGCGGGTCGAGGTATTTTCCCGTCGCCACGCTGCCCAGCAGGACCACCCGGTCCCGTTCACCCAAGGCTTCGGCCAGCTGCTCGGCATGTCGCACGAGAGGTTCCCGGAACCGGCGATCGAGCGGGTCCGCGGACACGGCGGCGATCGAATGGAGCTCGTCGAGCGTTATCGTCTCCTCGGAAGGCAGCAGTCCCCTGCCGGGCGTGATCACCTGCACCCCAGCACATCCGGCCGGCGGGTCGGCAAAGGCTCTCGCATAGGCGAGCTTGCCGCGGAAGTAGAGGCCGCTGATCCACTCGAAGACCTCGGCGATAGGCACGCCGCGGTGAGACTGAAGCCGAGCCGCCAGATCGGTCGTCGTACGGCGCTCGAGCAGCAAGCGCACGCTCTTGCCGGTACAGCTCGCCGGCGACAAGAGGAAGACCTGAGCAGTCATACAGACCGCACGTTATCCCTATTACAGGGCCCGGGGAAGCGTTCAGTATCACGCGATGCGGTGCGACGCTCGACGTCGGCTCCCCAGCACGGCCGTATTCGTCCGGAACTCACAGCTCCAGCCGGTCCGACAAGTGCAGAGCGTCCTGCGGGGCGTTGGCGTGCTGATCGTTGTCGAAGTAGACGTAGACGTCCCTCGCCTTACGGCGGGGCGGCTCGCGGTCAGTGATGGTCCGGGCATCCGACGGCTGGTCCGCCGCGCGCCAGCGCCGTATGCGATCGGCCCAGCGATCGAGGGCGCGGTCGCTGTAGCGGCTGGCGTAGGTTTGCTCCGACCCGTGCAGTCGCAGGTAGACGAAGCCCGCGGTGACCTCCTCGGTGTACGGCCAATCGGCGGCGTCCGAGAAGACGATCGCCGTCCCGCTCTGTCGGGCGAGGCGCACGAACTGGGGCACGAAGAAGGTTTCGTTGCGCACTTCGATGGCGTGCCGCAACCGCCGTTTGCGCTCCGTCTCCGTCCAGCTGCGCCCGTCCAGGCGCTCGTCGTGCCGGCGCGCCAGTCGTGCCGCGGCCCGGGTGTCGTGTGGGAGCAGGTCGAGGAAGCGCGCCAGCCGGTCCTCATCGAACGCGAAGTTCTCGGCCAGCTGCCAGACGATCGGTCCCAGCTTCTCCTCCAGGAGCAGCACGCCGGAGGCGAGGAAGTTCGCCAGCGGGGTCTCGATGTCCTTGAGCTTCTTGTTGTGCGTGATGAAGCGGCTGCCCTTCACCGCGAAGACGAAGCCGCGCGGCGTATCGTCGTGCCAGCTCCGATAGGTGTCCGGCTTGAGCAACGAGTAGAACGAGCCGTTGATCTCGATCGAGTTGAACCGGCGGCTGGCGTAGTGCAGCTCGCGGCGCTTCGGCAGATCCTCCGGATAGAATTCTCCGCGCCAGCTGTCGTAGCTCCAACCCGAGACACCGATTCGCGTCTTTGTCATCCGGACTACTCGTTGTCGGTCACGTTCGGCGCCGCTGGTCGCTGGCGCAATAGTATGTGGTACGACCGGATACCTTGGTCTTCTGCAGCTCGCGCCCGCAGCGTGGACAGCTTCCGCCCGCGTCACGATGCGGCAGCAGGAAGTCGTCGGGGAACCTCTCTGGATCCACTCTGGCCTCGATGGCTCGGCTCAGCACGCGCTGCAGCGACCGATGCAATTGCTCGACGGTCTTCGGCTTCAGGCGGTTCACCTTCGCCTTCGGGTGCAGCTTCGCCTGGAAGAGGATCTCGTCGGCGTAGATGTTACCGATCCCGGCGAGGGCGCTCTGGTTCATCAGGGCGCCCTTGATCGTACCGCGCCGGCCCGCGAGCGCCTGTCGGAAGCTCGCCAGATCGAACTCCGACGCCAGCGGGTCGGGTCCCAGCCCGGCCTGCTCGATGTACTCGTCGACGTCGTCGACCAGCCCGATCTGGCCCAGCTTGCGCGTGTTGCGGTAGTCGAGATGGAAACCGTTGGCGAAGTCGAGCCGTAACCTGACGTGCGCGCCCGGCTCGCGCTCGCCCTTGGAATACTCGAGCTCGCCGGTCATCCCGAAGTGGAGCCGTAACCAGCCGTCGCCGGCGATCTCCACGAACAGGTGCTTGCCGTGGCGCCGGGTCGAGCGGAGCGAATGTTTACGTAGTCGCGATTTCAGGGTCCGGCTCGATACGTCCTCGAGCATGTCGTCGGCGTCGATCGTCACATCTGCGATCCGCTGATGCAGGGCGGTCGAATCGAGGTATTCCTTGAGGACCTGGACATCTGGGAGCTCGGGCACGATTCATCTCCCCGATTGTGGCCGCGCCGCGGCTACCTGAGGACGACCTCCATCCCATCGTGGGCGAAGGCCGCCTCGACGCCGCGCTCGTCGGCCAGCTCACGTAGGCGGGCCGCCAGCTGGCGCTCATCGCCCTTGACGATCTGGGACCCGCAATGGGTGAATATGGCGCGTGGCACGCCCTCTTTCTGACACCAGGTGAGCTGGGTGCGTATCGGAGCGTGTCCGATCAACGCCGTGTCACGCTTGCGAACCAGCGAGCGGGTGAGCGTCGCGCCATCGCCCACATACACGCTCACACCTTCGAGCGCCGACGAACGCTGGTGGATGTACACCAGGTCGGGCGCGTAGAAGATCTCGACCTTGCCGGCCACGACGCGGTAGCCGACCGCCGGTGCCCGGGTCGAGTGCTCGACGGTGAACGCCTCGAATCGGAGCCCGGCGATCTCGACCGGATCGCGGATCGGAATGATCCGCCGCTCGTCGATCGGGAAGCCGGAGATGCCGTCCCACGTGACTTCCGTCGCGTAGACCGGACAGGGCGCCCCGCCGTCGAGACCGAAGGCGTGGTCGGGGTGCGCGTGCGTGACCACGATCGCCCGTGGCCGCAGCTCGGACAGCTCCCGGCGCCAGTCGGCACCGCAATCGATCATCACGCGCTTGCCACGGTACGACACCTCCAGCGACGATTGCATCCGGTGGCGTCGCGTCCGCGCCTCGATGTTCCCGCGCGTGCCAAGGAACGTGAGTTTCACCGGCGCGTTGGCCTCCCGGCGTCAGCCACGCTAGCCCACCACGAGTAGCGGGCAGTTGACCCCGGACAGCAGTGTGCGGAACGCCTGCCGCTCGCCTTTCAAGCTGGATCTCGGGACGACGATCAAGCCGGAACGGTCTTGCAGCAGCAGCGATGTCAGGCGCCGGATCTCTGCCGGGCCACGCGGCAAGCTGACGCGGCTGGCCGAGAGTCGGCGCTGGTCCAGCCACGCTTTCACCTCATCGTCCATGCGTTCCAGTTCGTCCTCGGGTCCCATCAGCACCACGGTGAGACGGGCATCCTCGCGCGTCATCAGGGAGGCGGCGGCGGCGAGGGCCTGCCAGCCGGCGGGAGTACCGTCATATAGGACGTGAATCGTGCGTCCTAGGCGTGTCCCGCGCCGCAGCACCATGACGGGCCCCGAGGCGGCATCCAGCAGCGCGCGTACCGTTGAGCCGGGCCCGCGCCTCAACGAACGCCCGGTGGCGCCCAAGATGATGAGGTCCGCCTCCGCGACACATGCCAGGACTTCGCTCGCCACGCGACCCCGCACACTGCGGAACGACCAGCGTACACCGATGCTCTCGGCCATCCGCGCCAGCATCTGCCGCGCCCGCGCCGCCTGCGCCCGCAGCTGACGCTCCAGTTCACCGCTTTGCAGCCGTCGCGGCGCGGCCGACAGGATGTCGATCTCCAGAACGAACGGGTGTTCCGGCAGGCGTATCAGGTCCGCGTCCTCGACGTAGAGCCCCAGTAGCTCGGCCTCAATGGCGGCGGCCAGCTCGGCCGAAGCTTCCAGCGCGGCCAGACTGTCGGCGGACGCGTCCAGCGCCACGAGGATACGCCGAATCGCCCGCTCGGGTTCTGACGGCGTATTCACTGTGATTCTCCCTGCTCGATTCGCGAGAACTCCCTCCTGCGCTCGGCGAGCTCCGCCAGTCGTTGCTCGACCCGGTAGTTGACGGAGTTCTCTGGATAGTCGCCGGCCTCGTCCCGTTCGCCCATCGGGATTCCGGTGAGGATCTCCATCCCGTGATCCACCGACTCGATCGCCCAGATCCGGAACCGCTCCTCGCTCACCGCGTCGACCACGTCCTTGCGCAGCATCAGATGCTTCACGTTCGACGCCGGGATGAGCACACCTTGCTCGCCGGTCAGGCCGCGCGCGCTGCAGATGTCGTAGAACCCCTCGATCTTATCGTTCACGGCTCCGATCGGCTGGACCTGGCCGTGCTGGTTCACCGATCCGGTCACCGCGATCGACTGTTTGAGCGGAACCTCCCCGATCGCCGAGAGCAGTGCGTAGAGCTCGGCCGACGACGCGCTGTCGCCCTCGACACCGCCATAGGACTGCTCGAACACCAGACTCGCCGCGAGTGAGAGGGGGCGATCGATCGCGTAGCGGGCGCCGAGAAAGCCCGAGAGGATGAGCACGCCCTTGGAATGGATCGGGCCGCTCATCTCGACCTCGCGCTCGATATCAACGACTTCGCCCTTGCCCAATCGCACCCGCGCCGAGATCCGGCTGGGCCGTCCGAAGGCGAACTCACCGAGTTGGCTGACGACGAGTCCGTTCACCTGCCCGACCTTGGCGCCGTCGCTGTCGATATAGATCGTGTCGCGCAGAATCTCCTGCTGTATGCGCTCCCTGATCCGGCTGGAGCGGTAGATCCACTGATCGATGGCACGCTCGACGTGTTCCGCTCCGACCGCGGCGGCCCCCGCTTCGCCAGCCCAGTAGTCCGCCTCGCGCAGCAGGTCGAGCAGTCTCCGCGTCTGGACCGAGAGCTTTTCCGCGTCGCCCACAGTACGGGCACTGCGCTCGATCACGCGGGCGACTGCGGCGCGTTGGAAGGGCCGGAGTTCTTCTCTCTTCACCAGACTCGCGATCAGCCTGGCGTACTGCGACTCGCTCTCAGGGCTGCGATCCATGTCCTCGTCGAAGTCCGCCTCGACCTTGAAGAGGCCGCGGAAGTCCTGGTCGTACGCCGCAAGCAGATAGTAGAGCAGGCGACTTCCGAGCAGGACCAGCTTCACGTCGAAAGATATAGGCTCGGGCTCCAGCGACACGGTATTCACCACGCCGATAAGCTCGCTGGCCGATTCGATCCGCAGCTCCCCGGACTGCAGAGCGCGCTTCAGCGCCTCCCAGGCAAACGGCTGGAGCAGGACTCGATGGGCGTCGAGTATCAAGTAGCCGCCGTTCGCGCGATGGAGCGCGCCCGGCTTGATGAGGTTGAAATCGGTCACCAGCGCGCCCATGCGCGGCTGGTACTCGACTCGTCCAACCAGGTTTTGATAGGAAGGGTGGTCCTCATAGATGACCGGTGCGTGTTCGGACGTCCGGTGGTCCACCAGGACGTTGACGCGGTATCGGCGGAACTCACCCTCGTCGTCGACCCCGCGTGACGCGCCGCCGCCAGCCATTGCCGCCAGCACCTGCTCGGGCTTCTCGCCGCCTCCCACGAGTCGGCGAGCGTTCTCGACCACATCGGCCTCCACGGCGTCCAAGTGCTCGAGCACCGGCTCGAAGTCGGCGTACTTGTCGCGCAGCTCCTCGAGCAGGTCCCGCACGGTCTGCCGTGCGACATCGCGGTCCAGCTGGCGGACTTCTTCTCTCGACTGGCGCTGTAGTTGCGGAATCTGGCGGAGGATCTGCTGCAGCTCCTCCTGCAGTTCCTCGACATCCGACTCCAGTCGCTGCCGATCCTCGTCGGAGAGCGCTTTCATCTGTTCCGGCGACAGGACGTCGCCGTCCTTTGTGGGTACGAATACGAACCCGGCCGGCGTGCGCAGCAGGGCCAGTCCCCGCTGGCGGCTCTTCTCCTGTAGTTCCTCGAGAGCTTCTTGCTGGACTTGCCCGGCCTCCTCCTGGATCGATTGACTGCGAGTCTGGTACTCTTCGCTCTCGTATGCGCCGGAGAGCGCCGTCCGTAGCTCGTCGAGGAAGCGACCCACGTCTTCCGCCAGCTCCCGGCCTTTTCCAGGCGGCAGGCGCAGCGCTCGCGGCTTGTGTGATTCCTCGAAGTTGTTGACGTAGCAGAGGTCCTCGGGCGGCGGTTCTCCGGCCGCCCGTTCCTCGAGAAAGTGGCAGATCAGATGCCGCTTGTCCGTCTCGTCCGGGCCGAGCGCATAGATGTTGAATCCGTCGCGTCGGATGCCGATCCCGAAGCGCACGGCCTCGGAGGCGCGCTGTTGGCCGACGATACCGCTCAGCTCCTCCAGCTCCTCGGTCGTCTCGAAGCCCAAGCTCTGGGGATCACAACGCCGGTACAGCTTGTCCGCGCCCAGCGATTTCAGCGTAGCCATCTCGCCCCCTCGTCAATGTGCTAAACCGTCGCGGAACTGATCCGCCACGGGAAGATTCCAGAAATCGGGCTCGGGGAGTGGCCCGATCGAACGATACCGGCGGCTTGATCGTCCAGCGGCCGTCAGTTTGGGTCCGGCTGTCGCATGGCTCGTAACAGACGCTCGGTGTCGTCAGGCCGACATAGCTCGGAGCCCGGCGTCATCACGGCTGCCGCGCCGGCGGCGACTCCATAGCGAACGGCGTCCCGGATTCCCATATCCTGCAGCAATCCGAAGACGATGCCGGCGACCATGCTATCGCCGGCACCCACCCTGCTACGAATGGGCACGGTGGGTGAGGCGATCCGCTCGGTGACCTCGCCGGTGACCAGCAGCACGCCCGCCGCACCGGCCGATACGACGACCACCTCGCTGCGACCCGTCCGGACCAACTCCTCGGCCACCGCCTGCTGCTGGGATTCACTCTCGATGCTCTCGCCGGCCAGTTCGGCGAGCTCGCGCAGGTTGGGCTTGAGCAGGTACACGCCTGCCTCGGCGCCCCGGCACAGTGGCTCGCCGGAGGTGTCGAGGACGAAGCGCAGCTTTGCACGCTCTGCGGCCCTGACGGCGCGTCCATAGAAATCGGCAGGAACACCGCCAGGCAGGCTTCCACTGGCGACGAGATAGCGGGTCTCGGAACCGAGGTCCGAGAGCTCGGCCAGGCAGCGCTCGGACTCCTCCTCGCTCAAATCCGGTCCCGGCATGCCGAAGCGGTACTGCTGCTCGGTCGAGGCCTCGAAGACGGTCAGGTTCTCTCGCGTCCAACCGCCGACCGCGATCGGACGATGCTGGATTCCCTCGCCGTCCAGCAGCTGGCGCAGTATGTCGCCCGTCGGTGCACCGGCGGTGTAGAGGGCCTGCGAATCGGCACCGAAGCGCTTGAGGGCCCGGGAGACGTTGATGCCGCCGCCCCCCGGCTCCCGGCGCGGCGGCTCGCAGCGCAGTTTCTTGCCCGGCACCACTTGGTCCACCCGGGCACTCTTGTCGATCGCCGGGTTCAACGTCAGGGTCACGACCCTCGCCATCTCCGGTTACCCTCCGCTAGGAATCATCCGTGCGTCCGCTCGGAATCGCCATCCGGATCCATTGGGAAGACGCTTCCCTCTAGCGGCGCGTCCGGTAGTTGATGATCGTCTCACCGATCTCCGGATCGCGAACCCGGACCGAGACGACCGCGCCTGGCTCCACGGATGACGCGACGGCGCGGAAGTCGGCTACGGTCTCGATCGGCTCGCGGTTCAACTCGAGCACCAGCTGACCGACGCGGATGCCGGCGTTCGCGGCGGCGCTGAAGCGTCCGACCTCCGAGACGATGACACCGCGGTCTCGCTCGTAGCCGAAGCGCGCCGCTATCTCACGGTCCAGCGAGCGAACAGCGAAGCCCAGGACCTCTTCGCCGCCGGGCTCACCGGCCGCGGCGCGTGCACCGGCCTCCGGCTGCGGGAACTCATCCAGCGTGGCCGTCAGCTCGAGGCGACGGCCGTCGCGGATCACCGTCAGCTCCAGCTCGTCCCCGGGCTGATGTTCGGCGACGGCGGTAGTGAGAGCTGTTGCGTCGGACACGGACTCGCCATCGACGGCGACGATCACGTCACCTATCTCGAGCCCCGCCTCGGCGGCAGGCGACTCATCCTCGACCGTGTTGACCTCGGCGCCTGACACCTGTTCGAGTCCGTAGACCTCCGCATCGACTGCCGTCACGTCACTCACCGCGATGCCGAGCCGCGGCCGTCTGACATGTCCGTACTCGAGAAGGTCGTCGGCCACACGACGGCCCAGTTTCTCGGGGACCGCGAACCCGTAGCCGACGAAACGCTGTCCGCCATAGATCGCCGAGTTGATGCCGACGACCCGACCCCGCAGGTCGATGAGTGGTCCGCCCGAGTTACCTTGATTGATCGCCGCATCGGTCTGGATGAAGGACTCGAGCGCCGTCGCTCGACCGGTGAGCTGGCGACCCTTGGCGCTCACGATGCCCGCGGTCACCGTGAAATCGAGACCGAGCGGGTTGCCGAGCGCGAGGACCCAGTCGCCGACCTGCAGCGCGTCCGAGTCGCCCAACGGCGCCACCGGCAGATCGGCGACATTCTCCTGGATCTCGATCACCGCTACGTCGGTGTTGGGATCGCCGCCCACTACTTCGGCATCGAACTCACGGCCGTCCAGCAGCCGCACCATGATTCGGGATGCCTGCGCGACGACATGGTTGTTGGTCAGAATATGGCCGGCCTCGTCGAGGATGAAGCCCGAGCCCGAGCCCCTTTGGGGCGGCAGCTCGTAGTCCGGCTCGGGAAACTCGAAGAACCGGCGAAACGGCTCGGGGATCGGCAAGCTGTTGGGCGCGGCGGCGGCCTCGCGCTCGACGGAGACGTAGACGACAGAGGGGAGCACGGCATGGGCGGCGCCCCGAAACGCCGCGGACAGCGCCTCCGCCGTCAGCGTGTCGATCTCGGACCGTTGAGTCGCCGCGACCGGCGATTCCTGTTGCTCGCTCCCGAGGTCTTGTGCTCGAGCGCTCTCATCTCGACAGCCACCCAGCTGGGGTGCCATTGCTGCAAGACCGATCAGCAAGAAGCGCGAATAAGCACGCATGACTACCTCCAGTTACCTGTCACCATTTGACGTCTTCGCCGCTCGGCTGCTCTATCCCGTTGAGCCACGTTCCGAGGCGCCGCGCAGCGATTCCTTCTTCACATCCTCGATGTCCTGCTCACGCAACTCGCGCTCGTGCTCGTGCTTCGCCTGCTCGTGCGCGGCGTCGCCCGCGCTTCCACCGAGACGACTTTCCAGCTCGTGCAGGCAGGGGCGCTTACCATAGAGCACCAGAGTGTCACCCGCATGCATCCGGTATCGGCCTCGCGGGGCTCCCACGTACGAGCCGTCGCTGCGCATGATGCCCAGCACCAGCACCCCCTCCCGCACCAGATCCACCTCCTCGATCGTCTTTCCCGCCAGCCATGTGCCTTCCTGGACCTGGAAACGGCTCACGCTGTAGTCTTCCTTCAAGTTGAGCAGCGTGTAGTAGTCACGTATCTCCAGGTCGGTATAGCGGCTCAGCGCCCAATCGATGACACGCGACAGCTGATGGTCCGCCCAGGAGCTGCGCGCCGACAGCGCGAGGATCGCGAGTCCGGCGACTAGCATGCCCCGCGTTGCAGCGTTTCCATCCCCGTCTCGGTCCCGACAAAAGAGAGCACGAGCGTCGAGACCGCCGTCACCAGGCCGGCGTTCCTGAGCAGCATCAAGAGTATCACGATACGACGCCGGACCGGCTGCTTGACGACGTCTTCCGCCTCATCGGTCGTGAAGCCCCCGTTCCGCTGAAGGCGGAGTAGGCCTGGAAGCGAGCCGTCTCGGCCGAGAGGCCGGTCAACTGCAGTGCCTTCGTCGCCACCCGGACGACTATGATGGAAACGGCGACGACCGAGAGAAGCGTGAATACGGCAACCATGTAGCTCTCGTCAGGTCGGAATGATCAGGGCCACCAACCCTGCTATCCCTCGGGGCGCTGAAATCGCGCCGACGTTGTGATCACTCCAACGATCGTGCCCACCGGCTACCTGGCATGTACCTCTGCGCGCCGACCCCTGGCTTCACACGATCTCGACCAGCTCGAGCTCGAACGTCAGGTCCCGCCCCGCCAGCGGGTGATTGCTGTCGAGGGTAACCGTCGACTCCGAGACGTCGGTGATCGTTATCGGGATGGGCTGGCTGTTCGGGTGTCGGTATTCCAGGCGCAGGCCGATCTCGGGGTCGATGTTGGGTGGAAGCGAGCCGCGCTCCACCTCGAACACGAGGTCCTCGCGGCGCGGGCCGAAAGCCTGGTCGGGACCTATGGAGGTCGTCTTGCTCTCTCCCACCGTCATGCCTCGGACCGCGTCCTGCAGCCCTTGGATCACGCTGCTGTCGCCCAGAGTGAACTCCAGCGGCTCGCTGCGCTCCGACGTACCGAACACCGCACCGTCCTCCAACCTCGCGGTATAGTGCACGCGTACGGTATCTCCGTTCGTCGCCTTTTCCATAGTCTGGTCCTCCGATAGGCGAACTGACCTGTTCGAGGGGTCGCGAGGGCAGCACCTCGTGCCGGGACGCTGCATGCCCTCGCGGCGCCTTCGGTCTCACTCTCACAATATGCCATCCGTCGCACGATAGTTACGAGATCTCGGTATCAACATGGGTCCGCTCACGCGGCTGCGGCTCGCATTCTTCCCGAGAGCCAGATGGAGGATTCTCGGAGGGGGAGTAGGGAACCCCCTGATGGGCAGCGTATTCGGCCGGGTCGGCCGCGCGGCTGAGCGCGCCGCCGCGCGGGCGTGTTCCGCTCGCGCCGCGCGTAGGAGATCTCCCCACAGGCGGTTGCGTATCTCACCGATCATACCTGCGTCGAATTCTCCGACGGACGTGAAGCTCGCGCCCCGCTAACTTGGTTAAGCCTGCGAGCCGGAGGTCGGGCGGTATTCGCCCGGCGCGAGTGTTCCGCAGAACGGGAGCGTCGCAACGGCGGCACAACGTTGAACGAGCAGAATCGTGGGGATGGGAGTCATGAGAAGGCGAGTCGCGATCAATGGATTCGGCCGGATTGGACGACTGGTGTTCCGTCAGCTAATGGAGGAAGACGAACTGGAGCTCGTCGCCTTGAACGACATTGCTCCTTTGGACAATCTTGTCTACCTGCTGAAGCACGATTCGGTGCACACCAACCCGACCGTATCTATCGAGCCGGGCAACGACACTCTGCACTGGGGTGACCGTGGCATCCGATTCATGAGCGTGCGTGATCCCGGCGAGTTGCCCTGGGACGAACTGGAGGTCGACCTCGTACTCGAAGCCTCCGGCGCGTTCACCAAACGCGGAGACGCTGCCAAGCACATCGCCGCCGGCGCCGACCGGGTAATCGTCACGGCGCCCGTCAAAGGGGCCGACGTCACGATCTGTATGGGCGTGAACGAGGAAGTCTTCGATCCGGCGCGACATCACGTGATCTCGAACGCCTCCTGCACCACGAACTGCCTCGCCCCGGTCGCCAGTGTGCTCGACGAGGCCTTCGGTATCGAGAGCGGGCTGTTGACGACCGTGCACGCCTACACGAGCTCACAGGCGGTAGTCGATACGCCCAGCAAGAAATGGCGGCGCGGGCGCGCGGCGGCCGTCTCGATCGTACCGACCACGACAGGCGCTGCGATAGCCACGACCGAGGTGCTGCCGGACCTGGAAGGGAAGCTGGACGGAATGGCGATGCGCGTTCCGGTGGCCAACGGATCGATCATCGATCTCGTCGTCGAGACGGAGCAACCCGCCACGGTGGATGGGGTGAACGACGCGTTCCGGCAGGCGGCGGCCAGCGATCGGCTTAACGGGATCCTCGGGGTCACCGACGACGAGCTGGTCTCGGCCGACATCATCGGCAGCACGTATTCGGCCCTGGTGGACGCCGGATCGACGATGGTCACGAGGGACCAGATGGTCAAGGTGCTGGCCTGGTACGACAACGAATGGGGGTACGCGCGGCGCGTGATCGACTTGGCTCAGTTCGTGGGTCAGCACGCGAGCGCTTGACATTCCACGGCCCGCGGCCGTCGCTCCGCTCTGCCTGAGGCGGAGTACGGGCATCGAAGCGAGGCGAGCAAGGTGTCAAAGAAGAATCCGCTGGCGGAATACCTGGAGAAGCGCGACTTCCGGACCACGCCCGAGCCCGCGGGTCGAGAGGCCGGGAAGCGTCCGGGCAAGGGCCCGATCTTCGTGATCCAGCAGCACGACGCATCGAACCTTCATTACGACTTTCGCCTCGAGGCCGGTGGCGTCCTGAAATCGTGGGCCGTACCCAAGGGGCCGTCCACCGACCCGAGAGAACAGCGGCTGGCGCTGCCGACCGAGGATCACCCGTTGGACTACGCCGAGTTCGAGGGCGTCATCCCGGAAGGCGAGTACGGGGCGGGAACCGTACTGGTGTGGGATGCGGGCATCTACGTGAACGTCAAGAAGGACGACGACGGGCACGACAAGCCAATTGACGCCTGCCTGGAGGACGGGCACCTGAGCGTGTGGCTCGATGGAGAGAAGCTCAGAGGCGGTTACGCACTGACGCGGATAGCCAGCGGCGAGCAGGAGCGCTGGCTGCTGGTCAAGGTGGACGATGAGCATGCCGATGCACGGCGCAACCCCGTGAGCACGGAGCCGAAGTCCGTGCTTTCCGGCCGTACCCTCGACGAGATCAGGCAAGAGCGCGGCGAACAAGGGAGCGACGAGTGAGCACCCCGCTGGACGGGCTTCCCGACGATGCCAGGCGGGCGCTGAAGCAGGAAGACCCGGCCGACTCCCCCCGACCGATGCTCGCGACTTTGACGGACCGCCGTTTCTCCGATCCCGGCTGGATCTACGAGCGCAAGCTCGACGGCGAGCGGTGCATCGCCAGGCGCGAGGGCAGCGAGGTCCGGCTGTTATCGCGCAACGGCAAGGACCTGGGCGACACCTATCCCGAGTTGGCGGAGGCGCTGGCCGGGCAGGATGGGGGTGCGTTCGTCGTGGACGGCGAGATCGTCGCATTCGAGGGCAAGCTCACGAGTTTCTCGCGACTGCAGAAACGAATGCAGATCTCCGACCGCAAAGAGGCCAGAGCAAGTGGCGTGAAGGTATACTACTACGTCTTCGATCTGCTGCACTTGAACGGTTACGACACGACCGATGTCGGCCTGCGGCATCGCAAGGCCCTGCTGCGCAAGGCCCTGAAGTTCCGGGACCCGGTCCGCTACACCGCGCATCGGAATGAGGACGGAGAAAAGTACCACCGAGAGGCCTGCCGCAAGGGCTGGGAAGGGATCATCGCCAAGCGCGCCGACAGCCGCTACGTGCACACGCGCTCCCGCGACTGGCTGAAGTTCAAGTGCGTGAATCAACAGGAGTTCGTGATCGGCGGCTATACCGAGCCCGAGGGGCAGCGGATCGGTTTCGGCGCTCTGCTCATCGGCTACTACGACGACGGCGACCTCATCTACGCCGGTAAGGTGGGCACGGGATACGATGATGAGACGCTGGAGCGACTCTCGAGCCGCCTGACGTCGGTCGAGCGGAAGCACCCACCGTTCGACGAGGGCGATCTGCCCCAGCGGGACGTCCACTGGGTCAGGCCGGAGCTGGTCTGCGAGGTGGGCTTCACCGAATGGACCGCTGACGGGAAGCTACGTCACCCGCGATTCCTCGGTTTGCGGCGCGACAAGGATGCCGAGGACGTGACGCGCGAGCGTCCGAAGGACTGAGAGATGGGTGAGCGAAGTTACGGCGCTTATCGGGTAGAGATCTCGAACAGCGACAAGGTCTTTTTCCCGGACACCGGGATGACCAAGGGCGACCTGATCGACTACTACGAGCGGATCGCCGAGACAATGCTGCCGCATCTCGAGGGGCGCCCGCTGACCCTGCACCGTTACCCGGACGGCCTGGCGGGCGAAGGCTTCTATCAGAAGCAGATCCCGGAGTACTTCCCGAGGTGGGTGAGTCGCGTCGAAGTATCGAAGAAAGAGGAAGGTGGCTCTCAACTGCAGGTGATCTGCGACAAGACGGCGACGCTCGTCTATCTCGCCAACCAGGCGTGTATCACGCCTCATATTTGGCTCAGTCGGGAGGACAAGCTCGAACATCCCGACCGCATGATCGTCGACCTCGACCCGCCGGGTGACGACTTCGAGCCGGTCAGACGCGCTGCCAGGCAGCTACGCGACTGGCTGGAGGAGCTGGAGCTCGTGCCGTTCCTCATGCTCACGGGGTCGCGCGGCGCACACGTGGTCGTCCCGCTGCGACGTGATTCCGATTTCGACGCGGTCCGGTCGTTCGCCCAGGCGGTGGCGGAAGAGCTGGCACGGCGTCACCCCGACGATCTGACGACGGCCCAGCGCAAAGACAAGCGGGGTGAGCGGCTGTTCCTCGACACGGCTCGCAACGCCTATGGCCAAACCGCGGTAGCTCCCTACTCCGTTCGGGCGCTGCCCGGCGCGCCGGTGGCGACCCCGCTGGACTGGTCCGAGCTGGACGATTCGCGCTTGACGGCGCGGCGCTATAGCATCGAGAACCTTTTTCGCCGCCTGGCTCAGAAGCGAGATCCCTGGCACGAGATCAGCCGCCACTCGCGCTCGCCGGCACGGGCGGCGGAGCGGCTGAAGCGGCTGAAGACGATCGACTGAGTCGGTCCCGACCGGCCGCGCTACGCCTGGGAGGTCCGCCGGCCGCCGAGGCGACGCAGCAGAGCCCAGGTCCCCAGACTCAAACCTGCGACCACGGCGACGAGCGACGCCAGGCTCAGTGCGCCCGGATCGCGTATCGCCGCGGCCAGACGATCGGCTAACAGCGTCACGCCTGCAAGCCAGGGCGTAATACCCAGCAACGTTCCGAGCGCGAAGTCACCCAGCCGTGCGCGAGAAGCTCCCGCCACCAGGCTGACCAAGCTGAAAGGTATGGCCGGCAGTAGGCGCAGCATGGTGATCGGTCGGAGACCGGTGCACGCCAGGTTCGCGCCCACCGGGTTGACAAATGAGCGGGCGATCCGGAGCACGGCGTCCCGCTCCAGCGACCGCCCTAGCCAGTAGCCGGCGATCGCGCTGAGCCCGACACCGAAGAGCGCGTAGCCGAAACCGAGAAACGGCCCGTAGACCAGGACGGTCGCAACGGTGAGAATCGTGACCGGGATCAGGATCAAGCCGCCAACGACGTAGATCGCCGCCAGCGCGACGGGACCGGCAAGGACCGGCTCGAGGGGCAGCGTGTCGGCGGCGGTCAGCGGCTGCAACGCGGTCCCCAGCGGTGTCAGGCCATGCACGGCAGTCAGGCCGAGCGCCAGGAGACCGAGCAGCGCGACACCGATGATGTTGAATCTGGAGAATCGGCGCGGTTCGGTCGGCACGTAGTCCTCGAGCCATTGCTGCAAGCTGATGGGGCGCTCGGGATCCATGACCTCGCGGTCCGGCAACGCGGCCATGAGCCAGGCCGGCGCCTCGCGATCCAGCGGCTCGAGCCTGCGTCCCGATCCTCGTAGCGACTCCACCGTCTTCAGCAGGGAGCCGCTGGCCGCGAGCGTCGCCCGCACGCGCTGTGGTTCCACCCCGAGGTGTTCGCCTAGCAACCGATCGCGCAGTCCGCCGATCACCTGCTCGATGCGCGAATCACCGTCGGACTCGAGAGCCAGATCGCACTCGGTGTCGAAACCCATCGACCGGTTGCTCAGATTCGCGGACCCGACACGCGCCAACCGATCATCCACCACCATCGCCTTCGCGTGAACATAGACGTCCGTCTCACCGGAATCGCCCGCGACCACCGGGTAGTAGACGCGGAGACGGCCGCGCCGGTCGATTGAACGCAGCCGGCGCAGCACGCGCGTGCGCAGCACATCCATCGTGCTCTGCTCGAGCCAGCCGGATGAATCACGGGTGAGGACAATCGCGATCTCGGGCCCATCCCGCTCTGCGAGCCGTTCCGCCAGAACATCCGCGACCGAGGCGGACGTTAGATACTGGTTCTCGATGTAGATCCAGCGCTTCGCCGCCCGTATGCAGTCCACGAAGAGTCTTTCCACCTCCCGAACCTCTCCGCGTCCGGCGAACGCCGGCTCGGTACGCGCGATGGCGACCGTTGCAGCCTCGAGCTCGGCAGGCAGGCTCGGGGGCCATACTTCCCCGCCCCGTCGCGGCGCCGCCAGTCGCTCGCCCGTAGCCCGCCGCCAACGTTCACGGGCGAGCTCGCCCAGCCGGGCAGCGGCCGCCCCGTCGACCGCTACCTGCACGTCGTGGAATGGCGGATACCGTTCGCCACCCGGATCGACGCGTCTGGGATCGTTCACCGCATGGTCCGCCGTGTCCCAGCGTCGGGCGGCGAGGTCGAGCCCTCCCAGGAATGCAACGCTATCATCGACGACGACCAGCTTCTGGTGATGCGAAGCGCCCACCGGATGCGCGTTGTCGGTCCGAATGTAGATTCGACGGTGATATGGCGCCGGGCGAGAGATGAACGGGATCGGCCGCCGCCTAAAGGCGTGCATCAGCGAGAAATCCCACTCGAGGATACGGACGGTCAAGCCGCGACTGCGCCGAACCGCTCTCTTGAGCACGTCGCCCACCCGGTCGCGGCTGTCATTACCGTACCGCAGACGCACGCGAGCGTCGAAATCCCAACCCAAGATCAGCACCTGCTCGCGCGCCCGCTCGATGGCTTCCGCCACAGCACCGAAGTAAGCCGCCCCGTCGATCAGGAAGGCGAGCCGATCGACCCTTGCGCTGCACCAGCAGTTCCGACCTTCGACGATGATGCTCCGAGACACCGCTCTAGCGACTGTTTTCCCGCCGAACGGCGTGGGAGTACTTGATCAGCGCGACGAAAATCACTCCACCCAACGCATTCCCGACCGTGGCCCAGAGGATGAAGTGCCCGTAGTCGGCCAGGGTCACGCCCTGGCGCGAGAAGACACCGGCCAGCACCTCGACGGTGCCGAGGATCGAGTGGTGAAGCTGTCCGAAGCCGATCGAAGCAGTAACGATCCAAACGACGAATATCTGACTGATCGTGTCACGGGCGGCGCTCAGCAGCCACGACAGCAAGCCCATCATCCAGCCCGCCAAGAGACCGCTCAGGAAGATGATCCACCATCTGTGCTCCACCAAGCTACGTGCTATCTCCCCCAGCGCCTCGGGAGCGATGACGCCCAGACCCGGTCCGACCACCACAGTGAGGCCGGCGAACGCGGCCGCGCCCACTATGTTCGCAACGTATACCAGGCCCCAGAGCCGCCCCAAGCTCGCCAGGCTGGCTTCACCGCTCAGGACCGGGAACACGGCTAGCGCCGTGTGCTCGGTGAAGAGCTCGGAACGGCCCAGTACCACGAGTATGAAGCCGACCGCGTACATGTGGGCCAAGAGTATCCGTACCAGACCGGCCGGGAACTCGCCGCCGACCGCTGTGAGCATCGCGGCCATCAAGAGCAGGCTGAACCCGATGTCCATCCCGGCTGACAGTCCCGACAGCAGCAGGCCGCCGGCATCGCGACGCAGCTCCTGCAAGCCCTGCGCGATCTCCGCGCTCAGAATGTCGCTGTAGGGCTTCCGTACCGTTCCCTGCTGTTCCGGACCTCGTTCAGATGTCGGCATCGCTCTCCAGTTCACTAGGGCGGGCAGCTTGATGAGTAGACTCTTCCGCGAATTCGACAGCGCAAAGATAGACTGATGGCTCACCGCCACGCCAGCAACCGAAACACGACGCCGGTGTGTTGCCAAATCCATCCGAGCTGCAAAGGTTATCACAGCGGCAGAACCTCAGCGGTGGTCAGCCTGGCAGGGTAGCCTGCCAGGATCGTGTCACGCTCGTACCACCTCAGTCCGTACACCGCCAGCCAGGGAGTGCGTGAGGTGTCCGAAGCTAGTAGACAGCAGCCGGCGCACGGGCAACCGGAATCAGGCGGCCCCAGGCCGCCCTTGGGCCGCCTCTGGCGAGTGTTCTTCTGGTTCGTCGTCGCAGTCGGTTTGGCCGTCTTGCTTCGCGACGCGTTCGATCTCGGCGCGGACGAGCCGACCCGTATCAGCTACAGCACGTTCCGCGAGCAGTTGCAGGCCGGCAACGTCGCGGCGGTGACCGTGACGGGAGAACGTATCGAGGGTCGCCTCAACGCGCCCGCCGAGCAGGAGACCGCCGATGCGGAAACCGTCGAGTACACGGAGTTCGTCACCTATGTGCCGTCGTTCGGGGACGAGGAGCTGTTGGGTATGCTCGAGGCACAGGAGGTGGAGATACGAACGGAGCCTGAGCCCGATTCCTCGTGGTGGACCATTCTGTTCACCGGCCTGTTGCCGTTTCTGATCTTGATCGCACTCGGCTACTTCATCGTGCGCCAGATGCGAACTCAAGGGCAGAACGTCCTCTCGATAGGTAAGAGCCGTGCCAAGCTGTACGATCGGCGCCGCGAGCAGACGACGTTCAACGATGTTGCCGGCGCCGACGGTGCCAAAGGCGAGCTCCGCGAGATCATCGAGTTCCTCAAAGACCCGGCTCGCTTCCAATCGCTGGGCGGCAAGGTGCCGAAAGGGGTCCTGCTCGTCGGTCCGCCGGGGACCGGCAAGACGCTATTGGCCAGGGCCGTAGCCGGCGAAGCCGATGTGCCGTTCTTCAGCATCACGGGCTCCGACTTCATGGAGATGTTCGTCGGCGTGGGCGCATCACGCGTTCGAGACTTGTTCGAGACCGCTAAGCAGGCGGGGCCGAGTATCATCTTCATCGATGAGCTGGACTCGATTGGCCGCCACCGCGGCGCCGGACTGGGAGGCGGGCACGACGAGCGCGAGCAAACGCTCAACCAGCTCCTGTCGGAGCTCGACGGCTTCGAGCCCAGCGAAAGCGTCATCGTAATGGCGGCCACCAACCGGCCGGACATTCTGGACCCGGCTCTGCTGCGACCGGGACGGTTCGACCGCCGTGTCGGGGTCGATCTGCCTACGACGAAGGAGCGCCTGGCGATACTCCAGCTGCACGCCCGTGACAAGCCGCTGGCCACGGAGGTCGATCTCGAAGGACTCGCCCGCGGCACGCCCGGGCTCAGCGGCGCCGATCTGAGCAACCTGCTGAACGAGGCGGCGCTGGTCGCCGCGCGCCGGGACCGGGATGCGATTCAGCCCGAGGATATCGAGGAAGCCCGCGACAAGATCCTCATGGGCCTGAAGCGGCAGGGCCTGGCCCTGACGGACGACGAGCTGGAGCTGCTGGCCTATCACGAGGCGGGTCACGCCGTGGTCGCGGTCACTCTGCCGAACGCTGACCCGATCCACAAGGTGACAATCATACCTCGCGGCCGAGCGATGGGGGTCACCCAGCAGCTTCCCGAGCGCGAGAAGTACATCTATGAGCAGGAGTACATGCTGGATCGCATGGCGGTGATGCTCGGTGGCCGAGCCGCCGAGGAACTGGTGTTCGGGACGGCGACCAGCGGTGCGGAGGACGACCTAAAGCATGCCACCGACCTGGCGCGCAAGATGGTCCTGGACTGGGGCATGAGCGAGGAACTGGGACCGATGGCCTCGGGTGGCCAGCGGCAGCAGGTCTTTCTGGGCGAGGAGATCGCCCAGCGGCCCAAGTACAGTGAGGCAACGGCGCGCCAGGTGGACGAGGAAGTACAGAGAATCCTGGAGGAATCCTACCAGCGTGCTTCACAGATGTTGCAGGAGAACCGAGCGGGCCTGGATCGCGTTGCCGAGCAACTGTTAGAGAGAGAAGAGATACTCGGCGACGACGTGGCCGGAATAGTACAGGGTCGGCAGGGCGAGGGGACGTGACCGCGCGACGGTGTTACTTACGGAGGCTGTACGGTGACCAAGGAATCGAATGAGCCCCGCAAGTTGGTCGCCCTAGTGTGCACCAACTTCACGATGCAGAGCGCCTTTGGACTCTTGATCCTGGCACTCAACTCGGCGCGCTTAGGCTACGAGACCCTGATCTATTTCACGTTCGAGGGGCTGCACATGGTCCGCCCGGGTCACCTCGAACGGCTGCGCTACTACCCGACCGGCGTCGATCCGTCCGAGGCTCGTGTCGATGAATACACCGAGAGCTTGCACCAGAACATGGACCGCAAGGAGATCCCGTACGTCGAGGACATGCTCGAGATGGCACAGCTGGAGGGAGTCGAGTTCCTCGCCTGCAAGACCAGTGCAGACCTGTTCGACCTGACCGAGGATGACTTCATGGATGGCGTGCAGGTCACGCTCGCAGAGGACTTCCTCAAGCGGGCAGCCGGCTCCGATCTCCACCTGGTGCTTTAGTTCGGGGACCCCTCCCGAGAGATAGCCCGCCCGCTCAGCCGACGGCGAGCTTGAAGCGTCGGCTCACTTCCTCCCAGTTGACGAGGTTCCACCAGGCGGTGACGTAGTCCGCTCGGCGATTCTGGTACTTCAGGTAGTACGCATGCTCCCAAACGTCCAGGCCCAGGATCGGCACCTTACCGTCCATCAGTGGACTGTCCTGGTTCGCGGTGCTCTCGACGGCCAGCGCACCATTCGACACGACCAGCCAGGCCCAACCGCTCCCGAAGCGGGTGTTGGCAGCATCGACGAACTCCTTGCCAAACGAGGCGAAGTCGTCAAACGAAGCATCGATCGCGTCGCTGAGCTCGCCTTCGGGCTGCCCACCGCCGTCGGGACTCATAATCTGCCAGAACAGTGAGTGGTTCGCGTGGCCGCCGCCGTTGTTCCGTACGGCTGTCCTGATCTGATCGGGGATTGCGGCCAGATCACCGATCAGCTCCTCGAGCGGCGCACCTTGCAGCTTCTCGTGTCCCTCGAGCGCCGCATTCAGCTTGTCGACGTAGCCTTGGTGGTGCTTGGTATGGTGAATCTCCATCGTGCGGGCGTCGATGTGCGGCTCGAGCGCGTCGTAACCATAAGGGAGTGGCGGTAGTTCGTATGCCATTGATCAGTCCTCTTCGCTGCTTTGCCAGTTCTCTGTCGTGCGATTCGAGCGGCGCACCAGAGGAACGGTCGCTGGAGCGAGCGATCCCGTCCCCGGGCGCAACGTGCGGCACCGGCAGCGCTATAGCGGCCAGTCTTTGAGAATTCTCTCAGTCTCCTCGTAGTGCTGGGTCTCGTCCCGCACCATGTCCTCGAGCTGGACCACGAGCCCCTTGTCGCCGAATTCCTCGGCATCCTTGGCACGCTGCGTGTAGTCGGCGATCGCCTGCTTCTCCGCCTCGAGCACGGCCTCTACCATCTCTCGATTGCTCGAGGCCGCGGGAACCGGCCGCGGTTCGGTTGTGGGATCGCCACCCAAGGCCACGATCTTGTTGGCGAGGAACAGGGCGTGTCCCTGCTCGTCAGGCACCTCGTCGAGCATGAACTGAGCCAGCTGCGGTCGATACGGCCCGGTCACCTTCGCGGCATACGCCGTGTATTGAATGATCGCGTTGAGCTCACCGGCCAAGTCCTCGTTCAGTCGTTTGATCAGCTCTTTCTTCTCCATCGGCTCACCCTCCTGTTTCTCCTTAAGTTGATTCCAGCTCGCGGTTCCTACATCCCGGTCGATGCCGGCGCGATGCCGATCACGCCGCAGGCCACGCGCGGACCGGCGCCCCCCGTCGGCTGCGAGACCAGATCGTCTTCGCCGGCGTGCACCACGACCGCGCGGCCGATGATCGAGTGGGCGCCGCTCAGCGCGATGTGATCGTCGGTTCGCTCGACTCGCGCCACTCCCGAATCATCGGCCGTGACGTTTCCCAGGTCGCCGACGTGACGATCCGGGCCGGCGGGCCCGCCGTGCGGGCTCGCCTCGGGATTGAAGTGCCCGCCAGCGGAAGTCGCGTCGGGGGCCGTACAGTCCCCCCACTCATGGATGTGGAATCCGTGCCGGCCGGGTGTGAGGCCCGTGATGTCGGCGCGGATCATGACTCCGGAATCGGTGGCTTCGAACGTCACGCTACCTCGAGTCTGATGGCCTGCGGTGGGGTGCAGTACCGCCACCGCCCGCGTGATCGTCGGTCCTTCCGTTGTCGGCTGCCCCTCATCTGTTGGGGCGCAGCCGGCCAGCGTGATGGCGACTGTCGCGCCAATCATCCGTACAGCGTTACGGCGTCGAGTCATACGGGTCCCCCCATGCCTGAGTGTCAGCGGTCCACACATCAAAGCTCATCGATTTTCGCGGCGAGGATGAAATCGTTCTCGGTCAGGCCACCGGCCGCATGCGTGGTCAACTGCAGATCCACTTTGTTGTAGTTGACGCAAATGTCAGGATGATGTCCTTCGTCCTCAGCCAGCTCCGCCACACGGTTCACGAAGCCGATCGCCCCCACGAAGTCATCGAACTCGAACCGTCTCTTTATCTTGTGCTCACCGTCGCGGTCGAGCGCCCAACCCGAGATCGCGTCGATGTATTCGTTCTCTTCGGATTCCGGCATCGGCGGTGTCCCGCCCTCGCAGGGTACGCATTTCTTTCTCGTCAGATCCAACGTTTGACCTCCTTTAGTCGCTGTTCCTGTCGCGTGCCGCTCTGCGTCCCGCGGTGTCGAGCGGCGGTGGATCGGTTCGGCCGGCTGCACACCGACTACGGGGAGCTGCGCAGGGATTTACCGAGCTGTTCCTCGACGCGCTCGACCGAACGTGTCAGTCGTCCCTCTCGACCGCGGTGGTAGTCGATTGTGACATTGGCGTACACGCGGGGGTGTTTCCGGCTGAGTTCATGTACGGCGCTCTCGATCACCGGCATCACGTCGTGCCACTTACCCTCGATCAAAGTGCAGGACCCTGTGACCTGGTAATCCAGATCGCTCTTTTCCAGGGCGGCGATCGTCTCAGACACCGGCAGACTGATATCGTCGCCCGACCCCATCGGTAGGACGGTGTACGTGAATAGTAGATCTTGCTGTTCGTGCATGGTGGTCATCCTCTGTGCCGGGGTATCGTGCCGCCAAGGCCGGCTGGTGCGAGCGATCGCGATTCGCCGGCCGTCATGCGCAGTTTGCTCGAATAACTATCACAATAGCCGAACGGTTTCCCGGCGAGTATCCGATCCTATTCCCCTGGCGGGCTGGTCATTCGACCCGTGTCCCCATAGGGGATCTCACGCCGGTTCGCTTGGGAGGAATTCCCAGAGCGCTGCCGGCGCGTCCCGGCCACCCGGGTCCAAGTCACTCGAGCCGATGCGGACCCGGAGTTCGAGCTAGGGAATCTCCCGATGAGAGGTCCCTCCGCGTCACCTAGTCGCTTTTCTCCCTGAGTAGGGTCACGAGATGCGGAAGCGATCCCATGTTCTCGGCGAATGTCGCCGGTCATTTTCAGCCTTGGGTAAGACGCGAGGCAAGCGTCAGAACCTATAGCGAAGGGAGTAGGCTAGAGATGGAGATTTTCGCATTGCTCATCGCGATCATCGCACTGGTCGTGGCTATCGTCGCCTATGTCCGGGCGGGAGACGTACAAGCCGTCAAGCGGCAGGCCGAGCAGGCACGCGTCAAGACCGCCGACGCACTGGGCCAAGTGGAGGAGTTGGTGCGCCCGAGCGAGGGTAGTACGGCGGAGTCGGGTGCGAAGACGGCCAAGGGGATTGAGGGCGAATAGCCGGTCGGCGGCTCGCTGGAAAGGCGGTTGACAAGATGGAGAGTGGCGACCGTATCAACGAGAACGGTGTCAAGCAGAACTGGGTCAAGAGGCATCGCATGCTCCTGACGTTCTTGTTCGGAGTAGCCATCGGCATTGTGGGATCGATGCTCGGTCCCAGGATGGTCCGACCCTACGTGCCCGACGCTATCCGCGAGGAGACCGAGTTGCTGCACGGCGTTGTGAGGACTAAACGGTTCGAGGGAGACCGGCTGCGACTGACGGTTCCAACGGCGCGGGGAACGATTCTGGCCACGTTCACCGATGACGTCTCAGAGATTGATCTCTTGGTCCTCGAGGGCGACAGCATCGCTCTCCGGCTGCCGGAATACGAGCCGTTCGTCGAGAACCCCGAGATCGCCCGAGTCGTAACAGTGCGGCCATCGGAATCGAAAGACGCCGCGGGCGCGAGCCGCGGTGAGTCGGGCACTGAGGCGGCGGAGGCGGAGCCGGAGCTGGAGGCGGAGCCGGACAGCGTCGGCTGACACGGTCACAGCCCTACCGATCATTCGGCCGCCCGGGCCTCGCCTGCGGCCTCGACCGCTCTGCGGATCACCATGGGTCCGACGATCTCGAAGACAACCGTCGAGCCGATGACGACGGGAATGATCACGTCCTCGAGCTCCGGGAACTGTTGTGCGGCGAGCAGGGCCATGCCCAACGCGACGCCCGCCTGGGGCAACAGCGCGGTACCGACCCAACGGCGTACCACCGGGTCGACGTCGGCGACGCGGCCGCCGACCCAGGCGCCGGAGATCAGGCCCGAGGCGCGCAGGACGATATAGGCGGCGCCCAGGGCTCCAGCTTCGAGCAGTGAACCGATATGCAGCGAGGCGCCCGAGAGTACGAAGAACAGGATCATGAAAGGCCATTCGATGCCCTCTATCGCCCTGAACGGCCGCCGATGGTGCTTCGCCCGGCTGGCGACGGTGGCGCCGAGGGCCATTGCGGCGAGGATATAGGAGACGTCGAGCCACACCGAGATGCCGCCGCACAAGAGGACGAGTCCCAGGGCTTCCGCCTGCGTCGGCTCTCCCTTTTCCAGGCGACCGGTCATGAGTGCCATGGGCAGGCCGATTGCGATGCCCACCACCAGCGCGCCGCCCACCTCCCAGAGACCTGTCAGCAGGACCTCGGAGGCCGAGCCCTCACCGCCGAGCCCCTGTGCGACGGCGAGCATTATGCTGAACATCAGCAGGCCCCAAGCATCGTCCACGGCGACGATGCCGAGTAGTGTCTCTGTGAACTTGCCCTCCGCCCGCAGCTCGTGTACGACGTCCACAGTCGCAGCCGGCGCGCTGGCCGGTGCCACGCCAGCCAGCAGCAGAGCGATCTCCGTCCGTACACCGAGGGCCAGCAGGACGACCAAGACGAGCGTCGCGGTCGCCAGCACCTCCGCGACAGACATCACGAGCACCGGCTTGCCCCGCTCACGCAGCGCCGACAACGTCACTTTCTGGCCCAGTAGAAAGCCGATCATCACGAGCGCGATGTCGGTCAGGATGGGGAACCAAGCTTGGCTGAAGTCGGGCAGCAGATCGAGGACAGAGGGGCCGACGAGAAAGCCGGCGAGCAGCAGCAGCGTCACGCGTGGTATGGGGGAGTGGCGCGCCGCCAGATCCGTAGCGAGGCCGATCAGAAACACGCCTCCCAGCATGAGGAGCACCTGGGTCGCCTGTTCCATGTGCGCTGGTCCTCGCAGGGCTCAGGGTTGTCGTGCGGCTCGCTTTCCGGCACGCGCTCGGCATCACCGCGCCGGCGGTGTGTAATCATGGGGCGTCTGGGGGGGACTGGCCAACCCCCGGGTGCCGGCGCCCGGCTGACGCTGCTGTACCCAGTCCGTGCCATCCCGACTCACTCCCCGGGTTGCATCTGCATCTTGCTTCCGCGTCGTTCTGGGCAGACTTTCTCATAGACCCAAACCATCACGAGACAGTTCTGAACCGATGGGGGGAACGATGCGTCCATTGCGCGTATTCACGGCCCTGGCTGCCCTGGCAGCCCTACTCCCCGCCGCGTCGGCGTCGGGCCAGACGCCGGCCCAGCAGGCGGTGGAGCTGGCCGAGCGGTTGGTGCGGGAACACGACGGCCTGGACCACCGACTCGATGTGCTGGAGAAGCTGATCGACGATGTGCTGTGGTTCGACCGGGTCGGCGACCTGGCGGTGGTCGAGAAGGTGCGGATCTACGGGCCGCCGCTGGCCAACGAGCCGAACCCGCCGCCCAGCGGCCCGGGCAACCCGTTCAAGTTCTACACATACGTTTTCACACCGCGCGAGGACTTCGGCGGCCGCGAGTTACCGCTGCTGGTGCTGCCGCACGGCGGCGTGCATGCCGATTTCACGACGTATCATAGCAGGATCGTCAGGGAGCTCATCGCCCAGGGCTACATCGTCGTGGCGCCGGAGTACCGCGGCTCGACCGGCTACGGCCGCGGCATGTACCGGGCGATCGACTACGGCGGCCGCGAGGTCGAGGACTGTCTGGCGGCCCGCGACTGGGTCGTGGAGAACCACCCGCGCGTCGACGAGGACCGGGTCGGGCTGATTGGCTGGAGCCACGGCGGCCTGATCACCCTGCACAGCCTGTTCGATCACCCGGGAAAGTACGTTGTCGGGTTCGCCGGCGTGCCGGTCTCCGACCTGGTGCAGCGGATGGGCTACCTGGGCCCGGGCTACCAATCCTATTACGAAGCGGATTACCACATAGGCGCGACACCAGGCGAGGACCTCGAGGAGTACAAGCGCCGCTCGCCGGTCTGGAACGTCGAGAAGCTGACGCGCCCGGTGCGGATCCACGGCAACGTACACGACGAGGACGTCAACGTGATCGAGGTCGAGCATCTGATCCAAGCACTCACGGCGGCCGGCAAGGAGTTCGAGTACGAGATCTACGACCTGCCGGGCGGCCACAGCTTCGACCGGCTCGACGTGCCCGAGGCCTGGGAGGTCCGCCGGGTGATCTACGATTTCCTGGCCCGCTACCTGAACCCGCCGCGCCGCGACATCGAGCTGGGCCTGCGGGCGACGGGCCGCGCGTCACCGTGAGCGCGGGGGCCGATATCGAGCGAGCCGCGGTCTTCGGCGCGACGGGCGCCACCGGGCGCGAGCTAGTGCGCGAGCTACGCCGGCGCGGCGTCGCCGTGCGGGCCGTGTCCCGCAGTCTCGAGAACCTGGGGCGGGACTTCGGGGGGCTCGAGGTGGAGCGTCGCGCCGCCGATCTGAACGACGGCGCGGCGGCGATCGAGGCCGCCGCGGGTTGCGACCTCATCTTTCATTGCGTCGGCCTCCCCCTGGAGCGATTCCCCGACCACGTCACCATCGCTCGCCATACCGCGGCCGCGATGTCGGCGCAGGCGGCGCGCGGGGTGCTGGTTACGAGCTACTGGTCGTACGGCCCCGGCGACGACACCCCGATGTCGGAGGATCGGCCGCTGGCGCCCGGCTCGCAGGCGGCCCGTGTGCGCAGGGAGCAGGAGGATGTGATGC
>Ga0180437_10000694_pt1 | contig 61977 bp, 51 predicted proteins | sample SS_ome_4_FD_132410 | JGI IMG/M metagenome (GOLD analysis project Ga0180437, IMG submission 132410) | Hypersaline lake sediment archaeal communities from the Salton Sea, California, USA - SS_3_D_1 metaG | ecosystem: Environmental > Aquatic > Non-marine Saline and Alkaline > Hypersaline >...
GACTTCGCTCCAGAAACCCGTTTTCTGGAGCCTACAACTCAATCCATCGGCGTTGCAGAGCCGATTTGCCATCCAGAGCAGCCCCAGGGCAGGAGAAAACGGGTTTCTTTTAAGCCGTTATGTCAAAATAACGTTGTAGTGCTAGAAGGAGGTCAAGAATGAATAAACAGTGGCTTTGGCTATGCTGTGTCTCCATAGCCTTCATCCTGCTGACCGGTCAGTCTTTGTACTCAAACCGGTCACCGGTTGATGCCCAAGATGATCGAGCCTTCTTACCCCTAGTCATGAAACAGGCAACACCCACGCCGACACCTACACCAACATCCACACCCACGCCGACACCTACGCCAACATCCACGCCAGGGCCACCCGCCCGTTACGGCGTAGCATATGTAGATGAAAGCGACTTGCCTGACCTCGTCGCATTGAACGTCAAGCTGGTCACCTGGCAAACCGAGCCTTCGCCTCAGGACGCGCTGGCCGTGCTTGACGTGGCTGAGAACTATGGCCTGCGTGTGATCGTCCGCATCCGTGGCACCGGTGATTGGGGCTGGGATGGCAGCAGGTTTGACTTGTCACCTCTGGCTGACTTTGAATCAGTCATTGGCGGTCATCCGGCCCTGGTGGCTGTCTATGGTCTGCACGAACCGTGGGAAAGATTTTCCCCACGCCAATTGCGTAGGTTTTACGGACACTGGCAGGCTGTAGCGCCCTCCCTTCCTGTATGGCACGACATGAGCTATCTGCTGCCCGTATTCACCGATGGCATGTGCGACCTCTGTGGTGTCTCGGCTGCGCCTCATGACTGGGACCCAAGCGGTAGCCCGATCAATGAATACGAGCGGGACACACGAGAGAGAATATCACAAGCACAGACGTACATCCAGGCCGATCCAGATGCTATCCTGTGTGCCTACCTTCAATCATATGGCCGGGACTTTGAAGGATGGCCAGACGTGCGTATGCCGACAGCGGACGAGATGCGGGAGAATGCTGCTATCGTTTTTGGCGAACTCCAAATAACTTGCGGCGTGTGGTATCCCTACCGTCATGGTAGCTACGATTACACGTTGGGTAATCCTCAATTCGGCGAGCAGCGGCAGGTCGTGGCAGAAACATACAATCTGTACTTTGCCCCGTAAAACTCATCGCTGCCGGTTGGTCATGCTTTGCCCAAGCCCGTCGCTCACCGTCGCCCCAGGTTGAGGACCACCCCCCACACCGACGCGCCGGCCTTGGCCAGCAACTCGATCGCTTCGGCGGCCTGCTCGGCGCGCGTTTTGCCCCCGCGCAATACCATTAGCACGCCGTCGGCCTGGGCGGCCAGCATCACGGCATCGGCCCCGGCCAGCACTGGTGGGCCGTTGACGATGACCACTTGGGCCGTCTTTTTCATCGCTTCCAGGGCTTGGCGCACGCTCGGCGCAGTGCTGGACAGCGGCCGCTCAGTCTTGGGTCCAGCCGTCAGCGCGTGAAGACCGGGCACCGCCTCGATCGGCTGGATCGCTGCCTCGAGTGAGCAGGCAGGCTCAGCCAACAGCCCCGTCAAGCCGACGTCATTCGCCAGCCCCAGCTCTTTGTGCACCCGGGGCCGCGCCAGGTAAGCATCGACCAGGAGGGTAGTTCGTCCACTGCGGGCCCAGGTCCGAGCCAGGTTGAGAGCCATGGAGGACTGCCCTTCATCTCTCCCTGAACTGGTGACCAGCATAAGGGGCGTTGCTTGTTTCGCCGTGTGGCCGCCGGGATTGGCAGACGTTTGCCCAGCCGCTGCGGCGTGGTGTCGCTGACAGGCTTCCATCAGCGACCACCACACCGGCCGGGTCTCCGGCTCGACCTGTCGGCCCAGCCAGCGCCGCCACAGGCGAGCAAGCCAGCTCGGCGACTTGACCACGGTTGGCGCCGGCACACCCAGCCGCAGGACGACGTCTTCCGAGTCATGGATGATATCGCGCAAAAAGTCGGCCAGAAAGACAACCCCTGTAGACAGGAGGAACCCCAGCATCCCGGAAATGACCACCGGTGCGAATACGTCCATGCCAGATCTCCTCGGCGCCGCGGCCGCCTCTATGGTTGCGATAAAGTTGCGCAAGCGCGGCGGCGTTTGCAAGGCCAATTGGCGGGCCACCTCGTTGGCGATGTCGACCGCCATCCGCGCATCGCCGTAGGTGGCCTTGATCCGGATCAATTGCGTATCTCTGATGAGTGAGACTTCCAGCAGTTCGCCCAACTCACCGGTCGTCTCGGGGAGGCTCAAGGAATCGATGACAGCCTGGGTCACCGGCTCCATTCTGGCCAACTCCACGTAGGTTGGCGCCAGGTTGGCGGCGGTGGCCAGATAGGACGGATCTTGATCAGAGCTAAAGATCTCGGCGCCGATGGCAACAATAGCCGTGGCCGAATAGCTGGACAACATTCCCAACGACGACAGGGCAAAAAAGCTCAACGCCGCCCCAGCCACGGTAGCCAGGGCGACAAACCACGACCAACGCAAGAACAGTCTCAAGAAAACACGTAAATCCATCCCTCTCTCCCATTAGGCATCGCATCCTCTCAAGAATGCGATCGAATTTGACACACGTCCTCGGAAAAGCGACCACTCGGCCACCCTCAGCCATTCCAACCCTAGCGGATTGACGTGACATCAGCTTCCAGAGACGCAGCCTCTGTCGGCAGTCCCAGCCAATCTACCACCACCGACAGCAACGTGCCGACCAGAATGCGAATGTCCAACCCAAACGATTGGCGTTCAACGTAGGCCAGGTCGATGCTCACTTTGCGGGGCAGGATGATGTTGACATAGTCCTGCTCGGGAGAGTCACCCGAAAGCATCGCTCCCTCTTTGCGAAAGGCAAGCTGGGCTAGGCCCGCGACCCCCGGCCTGACCTGCAAGACCGCCCGTTGCTGTGCCGTGTAGTGTGCCACGAAATGGGGCGCTTCGGGGCGCGGTCCCACCAGGCTCATCTCGCCGCGCAATACGTTGATCAGTTGTGGCAATTCATCCAGGCGTGTGCTGCGCAGGGTAGCGCCCAGGCGCGTGATGCGAGGGTCACGGCCGCACGTTATGCCTGGCCCCAGTCTATGGGCGTTGACCACCATGGTGCGGAACTTGAGCATGTGGAAGGGATGTCCCCCGCGACCGATGCGCGACGCCCGGTAGAGAACGGGGCCAGGCGAGTCGAGCTTGACCAGCACTGCCAGCCCCAGCATGATCGGGCCGAAGACGACCAGAGCGATCAGGGATACCAAGATGTCAAACAGGCGCTTTGCATAACTCATGATACGCTCTCCGCTCCTTAGTCCAGATAACCCAAGCCTCTCAGTCGCTTGGTTACGGCAACCAAATCGCCTTCCTGCCAGGCCTCACCCGTCGGCTCGGCCGGTGCCGTCGCCGGCCGATAAGTGAAGGGGTGCGCCTCCAGAAACTCGGAGGTCAATGCCTCCTCGATGACCTGACCGTCCAGATTGTCGGGCAATGGCTGCCCCATAAGATAAAGCGCGGTCGGCATCACGTCGGTAATCTGTGCTAGGCGGGACAACCGGCCCGGCCGAATGTTCGGCCCCCAGGCGAAAAAGATGCCGTCGGGGCGGTGGTTGCCAATGCCTATTGCAGGCACTGGCTGCACGATCTTTTGGCTTTTTAGCGAGGGTGAGGCACCGCACAGGGGATCGAAAATTAGGATAATGTCGGGCATCATTTCCGTAAGCGGCCCGTGATAGATATCCTCGCGACGGTAGGCTCGTTCGATGATGCGCTCGCCTGTGCCGGGAACGACCAGGTCACTGGCCATTTCCATAATCTGTTGCCGCAATGCCTCGTATTCCCCGTCCGGTGACACAATCCCGTCCGGTTTCGCACCGATCAGGTTGATCTCGATGCCAACCACATTGGTGAAAACGGGACTAAAGGACGCTCGGGTTCTGCTCCAGTCAATGGTAGCGGCGACATGTTCTCGTGTCGTCCGTAGCACCTTCTCGTGGACTGATGCTGGCAGCAACCGTCGCAGGCCCTGCCGGACAGCCGGGCTGCTTCGCAACGATCTGAGAAATGCGTTGAAACTGCGACGCCGGCCAGAAGTGGGGTGGCGTCGCAGTAGACCAAGGTCCTCCAGCCAGCGATTGACGAAAACCCTCCGTTTCGCTCCCGGTCCAAAGCCATGATCCGACATGATCAGTACCACCGTCTGATCGCCAGCCTGGTCAATTAACGCACCGACGTGTTGATCCAACTGCTCGTAGCAAGTCATCAGCGCGGCCTGTATCTCCGCATTCAATTCTTTCTCGTCCTCGGTCTCTGCCAGGTAATCCCAGAACAAGTGGCAAAGGCGATCTGTGCCTGTGAAGACGACCATGAAAAAGTCCCACTCACGCTCGCGCATAAGGCGCAGACTGGTCAATGCCCGCTGTCTGGCCATCCTTTGGATGGCCATCACGGTCTTTCTGCTCCGCCCCAAACTGGTCAGGCCGAATGTGTCGTCGTGGTGGAGCCCGGCCAACTCGATCTGATAGTCACTCAGCTCCTTGGCCAGCTCGGCCGGATAAGTGTAGACTGGTGCCTTTGGCGGCGTGAGCATACCGCTGATCAGGAAACCATTTACCGGCGACGGAGGATAGGTCACAGGGACATTTATCACGCCAACCTTCTTGCCAGCGGCGCTCAACGCCTCCCACAGTCTCTCCCCTCGAACGTGACTGCCGTTGACCAACTCTCCTGTGCGCTCCGGGTGAACCTGTCCAAGCTGATGCCGATGGAACGAGATGACGCCGTGCTTGCCGGGGTTCAGCCCGGTGTAAAAGGAGGGCCAGGCAGCGACAGTGAATGGGGGAATGGAAGATTCCAGAACACCGCTACATCCCTCCGCCCGAATCCGACGGAGCGTGGGCATAACTCCGCGCTTCATGAGCGGGTCGAGAAAATCAAAAGCTCCCCCGTCCAGGCCGATGATGAGCACTTTGTTCGATGACATTCTCTTGTCTTTCCTCCTTCTGTCCCGTCCGTGACGCTTATGTTATCTTCTGGCATTGATCCCTCGAGCGATCGTTCAATGTGAGGCCAGAGCGATGCCCAGGATGCCGTCGGCTCGTTTCAACACGTCCAGGTCAGGCGCAACCCGCCGAGCCAGACTCAGCGCGCCCCGCCCGGCTGGGTTGAGCAAAAGCCCACCCAACCACGGACGCAGTTTCACCCTAAAGTGGACCGGCCGCTTTTCGTAGCCGAACCGTGTCTTGTACCGATCCAGCGTGGGCAGGTCAAGGATCGGCGTCGGGCCGCCAGATATATGATTGATACCGGGCACGGCCAGCACTTCCCGATGAATAGTGTAGATCAAGGCCGGGTTGGCATGGCATTGCATCATATCGGTGCGCGACATTTCATGCAGGATGCTGCAATAGTCGTCAATAATGAAGGTAACGGCATAGGCCGCCAGTTCATCTTTGACAAAGGCCCCCCAGACACCTGCTCCTTCAACCGCAGCGGCGGCATCGCAAAAGTTGACCCACTGCTCGGGCCGGCTGAAGGTTGGGTCGTCTCGCTTCTGTCGTGATAGCGTGTCGAGGTTCGCCTGCATGCCCTTGGCTTTGAGTTCGTCGAAGCGGATCTGTTCCACTCGACATGTTTCCAGCCCTCGCCGGACACTGTGACGCGTGTTCTTGTGAAGTTTGGTCAGGTCGTACGATTTGTCAGACAATAAATAGATCGCACCCGGCTGACCGTTTCCCTTGGGCTCGCTGGAGTACTTGAGGCCCAGCACCCCCGGTTGACTGAGCAGCTCCACCATTTCGCCTTCGTCCAGGTCAATGATGCTATAGGGCGGCAGGTTCAGGAAAATACCCCGGCTCCTCTCCGTCCAGTAGGTGCTTTGGCCATGGATGGTCCGCTGGCCCCAGCGTTCCAGCAGTTCACAGTAGTTTTCGATGTTCATCGCTCACTCCTCGATGACCGGGCCCTGCACCACAACGTTACTTCCCAACAATATCCTTCCGAGCGACCGATCGGGGCGAAGAATCTCATTCTCGGTTGTCTATTTATCACTGTAGAACGAGATTCTTCCCCTCGACTCTGCTCAGGACAGGCGTTGCTGTGCTTCTCACCATGACAAAATCACGTTGTCGTACTAGACCGCCAAGGTCATAGGCGACTCATGGCCGTCGGCCAGCTCTATTCCGGCAGTGCCTTCAGGCCATACGTTTGACTGCGTCCCAGCTTGATCTCGATCAGACGGCGATACTCCTCGTCGGTCCGCCGGAAATAGTTACGCTCGTCAAAGTGAACCTCCGCGTGCTGGCGGGCTGCTCGCCCCATGTCGACCGCTTGGGCCGGGTCGGCCGGCAGCTCGCCGATGGCGTTGGCCAGTGCCTCTGGGTCCTTGACCGAAACAAGGCGACCGGTGACACCGTCCACGATGGTCTCCCGGGTGCCGCGCACGTCGGTACCGATGGTCGGTTTGCCCAGGGCGGCTGCCTCCATCAGCACCCGGGGGATGCCTTCGTTGTAAGAAGCCAGGACGACCAGGTCCATGGCGGCCATCAACTCGGGCACATCGTCGCGCTGCCCCAGAAAGAGCACCGTGTCCTCCAAATCGTACTGGCGGATGAGCGCTCCGAGGTCGTCTATGGCCACCCCTTGCTTTTTGTGGATAGCACCAACGGCCAGAAACTTTACCCGCTCCCCGCGCATCTTGAAGATTCGAGCTGCCTCCAGGTATTCGAAAAACCCTTTCTCTCGCACCAGGCGACCGATCATGCCGATGACCTTGTCCTCAGGCGACAGACCCAATTCAGCCCGCTTGGCCGCAACCAAGCCGGGCGTAACCAGCGATGGGTGGAAGCGTTGGACGTCAATGCCGTTGCCCAGATAGTGCAGCTTTGCGGCCGGGCAGATGCCCTTCTCGACGGCGGTCTCCATGTCCTCGCGGTTCTGGGAGAGCATCGAGTCGCATAAGCGACCGCCGATGCGCTCGATGTTGACCATAAGCCATGACAGCCGTGGGTTCATCTCATCATAAAAGGGAAAGCCATGAATGGTATGAACGATTATGGGCACACGAGCAAAGCTCGCGGCCAGGCGTCCCAGCAACCCAGGCTTGACAGTGTGTGTGTGGACGATGTCAAACCGCTCCTGGCGGAAGTAACGGTAGAGGGCCCACACGGTCTTCAAGTCAGCCAGAGGAGAAATGCTGTGAGGGAAGGGGATGGCCTTGACAGAGATGCCGTCCTCAGTAACCATGTCTCCCTTTAAGAAACGCCCTGGGTTGCAAACGATGGACACATCGTAGCCCTGGTCGCACAGGTAGCGCATATAGTTGCGCATGTGGATGCGCAGGCCGACATCATAGTTGCTCAAGTGAACGACCTTGATCTCACTCATGGGTTCTTACCTGAAGGACCTGAAAAGACCGAGTCCACCGCCAATGTCTGGCTGGCGCGTTGTCGCAATATATAGTAGTAGGCAAAGATCATGGCCATCAGGAGCCACAAGTAGCGAAAGTGAGTGATTTCGTGGGCCATAGCGTCAATGATATAGGCCACAAAGCCCCCACCCAGGGCAACGGCCTGAAGTTGCCGAACCCTATCGCCACGAGCCAGACGAGTGGAAGCCACCACGCAAGCCATGGTGAGGACGATGAGCAGCAACAACCCCATCAGGCCGAGGGGCCCCCGTTCGGTCAGAAAGGCCAGATAGTCGTTGTGTAGCGAGCCTCCCCCCAGTACCGCCGACGCACCATTGGGGCCAACGCCCAGCACGTTGTCACCGAATATGTCCCAGCCAGCGCCAAAGATGACAACGCGCTTGCCGATGCTACCGGCCAAACGCCCCACCGTCGTGGCCAACAAGGCGCCCCCAACCCCGGGCCGCAGAGCCGAGGAGAAAGAAAGCCCTACCACCAGCAAGGCAACGCCCACAGCGGCCATCAACGTACCGAGCGCGATCCACAAGCGTAGGGTCCGACGGTCCCCCTGCGTCACGACCCGATAGAGGAGATAGAAGGCCAGCCCTGCCAGCGCTCCCCCCATGGAAGCGTTGGACCCGGTGGCATAGGTGCCGAGAAACAGCCATCCTAGAGCAGCCAGGCGCAGCAGGCGATGACGTGGCCAGGACGCGGCTATCGGCACGAAGAAGCTAGCCATGAGATAGCCCCCGGCCGCGTTAGAATTTCGGAAGGTACCCAGGGCACGTCCCATCTCTTCGAATTGAAACTGATGCTTATGGGCTCCCCCGAGCGGCTGATACAAGTACAAGAACTTGGGGCCGATCCTGAGCATACCCATCAGCGCCAGCAAGCTCTCCACGCAGGCCACGATGATCCAGATCTTGTTGAGCCAGTGCATCTTCTCCTCGCCCAGCCAGGCCAGGAGGTTAGCCGCCGACACGAAAAAAAGGTAAAGATACAGCTCCTGGATCATGGCCGTAAGGTTGGCGGTGGGTTGGATAGAGAAGAGCGTAGCCACGAGGCTCGCCATGAAGATGAGCCACATCGGCAGGAGCAGAGGAAAGACGACCCGTCGGCATCGAGCCCAGGCAACGAGCCAGAAGTAGGCAATCAGTACCAACAGTGCTGCGTCGGCCGGTACCGTAAACATAGGCCCGACAATCCGCTCCAGAGGCAGCAAAAACAGCAGCAGGACGAATAGCCAGAAACAGATTCCATCTAGCTCGATCCGGCTTCGCGAGCGCCAGCGGATTTGACTTCCTATCGCCGTCATGAGTTCAACACCTCTCGCACGGCTGCCAGCTCAGAATCGCGCGTCAAGGTCTGCAGTCTGGCCCCGGTCCGTCCCTGGCTGAGCCGCTGGGTCAGATACAGAGTCCAACTGTATCTGGCCCCGAAAAGCCCTGGCTATCTCCAAGACCGCTGCTACCCGGTGCAGTATCTCACGCTCGGGTGCCCGGCGTCTCATTGCCATCAACATGGATTGGCCCAATCTGCTCAGCAGAACTGGCCGCAGCCAGGGATGAACCACGGCTGCAAAGTTCACCTCGTGGGGCACAAATCCCATTCGGTTCTTGAAGAGATCGATGCCTGGTTTGTCCAACAAAGAGCTATGCCCCATGCCCACGTGATTGATGCCCGATTCTGAAAGGAGCTCTCTGGTAACCGAATAGATCAACGCATGGTTGGGATAGAGGGGCCACATGTCTGTGCGGGACGCCATGACGAGTAGGTCAGCCCAATCACCCACAATAAAACCCACCACGTAAGCCGCCAACTGTCCCTCAACAAGAGCTCCCCAGACTCTAGCCCCTTCCACGCATCGACCAGCATCGCAGAACTGAGCCCAGCGCTCCGGTTGGGTATACAACGGGTTGTCTCGCTCGTGACGCCGGGTCGAGTCCAGATTCAAAGGCATGCCATGCGCATGTAGATAGTCAAAGTCAATCTCTCGAACGGAACAGTTCGCAAGCCCTTTTCGGATCTGCCGCCTGGCCCTCTTGCTCAACTTGACTGGGTCGTACGACTTGTCCTCGCAGACATAGAGGTAGCCGACCTTGCCCTGTTGATCTCCAGAAGAGGAATAGCGGGCGACAGCCAGGCGATGTTTTAGCAGCAGAGTCTCCACCTCGGCTAAAGGCGGGTTGATGCTTTGGAAACTCGGGGCATTGATATGGACAAGATGATTCGTCCCGTACCAATAGCCACTTGGGCCAGCAATGACTGAATAACCAGTGCGCCTGTAGAATTCACACAGTTGCTCTACATTCATTTTAGCCATACCTCCGCTGCGGCCGCATAGGATAGCGGGTTCAGGTGGGTGACAGGTGGCTTCCCTTGCAGGCAAAGTAGATCATCAAATCGATGGTTTATCCTCAAGCGATGTAGCCCAGGTTGCGCAGCCGTTCCTCAACCGCTTCCTGCTCATCATCTGAGAAGACGTACTCCCCCTCTTGACCCAATCGGCTCCCCTTCTCTTCGAATTCGATGGCGCGACTGTGCCGGAAGGCATCCTCAAAGATCTCTTTCAACACGACTCCGTCCATATCGGTTGGCACCGGTACATCTAGCAGGTAGAGAATGCTCGGTGCTACATCCACGATGCAGGCCCCCTCGACGGTGTGGCCCGGCTTGATGTGAGGACCCCAGGCCAGAAAGATGCCCCGCATCGTGTGCCCCCCCGACATCTCGCGGTTGGCCTCAGACATGATCTCCCCACTATAGCCAATGCCGCCCAGGTCGGCATATTCGTCGTTCACCCATTCCACGTAAAGATCGGGCACCTCGTCCACATGATCCGGGCCATAGATCTCCTCCCGGCGCCACACCCGCTGGGCGATAGGTCGTCCCGTATCGGGATCGCGCAGTTCGTGGATCTTGTCGGTGATGTAAGCCACCAGTTCTTCGTACTCGGCTCCGGGCTGAACCGGTCCGAGCGGCTGTCGGCCAGCCAGGTTGATGTAGATCTGGCCCAGGCCAAATGCAGGATAGGCCCGCGTCCGCGCCCAATCCACATTGCGGTGCAGCATGAACCGTTGCCCCACGGCCAGGCGCGCCGAAGGGGGCAGCAGGCGTCGCAGAAGGTTGCGCAGGCCGAGCTTGTTGGCGAGCGCGATCACGTTCTTTGGCGTCAGCCCGAGCTGGAACAATCGGTATTTGAAAGAGGAGCCGATATCGGTTCTGAGCTTGAGCAGGCCAAGTTGGGCAAAGTAATTATCCAGGAACAGGTAACGGCGCATCTGTCCCGATCCGTGGTCCGACATCAGCAGCAGAGTGGCATCCTCAGGCAGCCTGGCCATAATCTGGGCAATGGCGTCGTCCATCTTTTGGTAATGGCAGAGTATCGTATCGCCGTAGCGCGCTGCCAGAGCCGAGTCGTGAGCCGGGTGGCCGGTATCCATAAAGCGCCAGAAGGCGTGGGACAGGATGTCGGTGCCCCGGAAGACGACCATGAAAAAACTCCAATCGTGCTCCGTCATCAGAGCCAGCACTGCCTCGAGCCTCTTCTGCTCCACATCTTCCACAGCCTTCAGAAAAGTCTCCTCGTTCCCGTGGCTGTACTTTTGGGTGCGCTCCACCTCGTAGTCAAAGCGCTCTATCAACTCCTGGCGCAACTGAACGGGATGGGTGAACTGGCTGTTGCGCGTCGGTGTCTCCAGGCCAGTGACCACAAAGCCGTTCAAGGGCTTTGGGGGATAGGTGCAAGGGATGTTAATTAATCCCACCTTGCGACCTCGTCGGCTGAGGATGCTGCCCAGGTCCTCTGATTTAAGATAACTTGCGTTGAAGGGGGTCATGTCGTAGCTGTTCGGCTTATGTGTAAGGAAGGAGAATAGACCATGCTTACCCGGCGTTTTGCCGGTCAAGAAGGAGGTCCAGGCGGGTATAGTGAGGGGCGGGATCACCGAGCGCAGCACGCCATGACTCCCCTCTGCCATCAGGCGAGCCAGGGTGGGCAGCTTGCCCTCGGCGGCCCAGGGCGCGATCAGGTCAAAGCTGGCGCCGTCCAGGCCGACAACAAACACCCGGCCAGGAACACGTCCGTCGTCGCTAGTCATCTCTCAGCACTGTTCCTTTCACTGGTACTTTTGTTCTCCATCATCTTGATACTGAGGCTGGCCTCGGCTTGGCTCGACCGGCTGGGGCACCCACCGCCACCGAATTGGCGGGGGCAGAAGACGATGCAGCCTGGTGGCGCGCAAGAGAACCCGCAACTCCCTGCCCGAGAAAGTGCCGAGAACCAGCAAACTTGTCACGTAGGCCAATCCTCCCACAAAGAGGAGTAGCGGCAGCCAGGCCTCGTGGGTCACCCAGATGATCCCAGCCATGATCAGCCCGGCCAGGAATGGCCTGAAGAACTGCTTAAAGTCAAAGGGATGGGGCACCCGCCGACGCAGCACCAGGTAGAGGGCACTGCCAAAGAACACCTCGGTGATGATCGTCGTCACGGCCGCACCCCGAAAGCTGTAGCGGGGCAGAATGACGAGATTGAGTCCAATGTTGACCGCGGCTGCCAAAACAGTGATGGTCGAACGCCAGCCCTGAAGGTCGGTCGCGGTCAGCGATGTCGCCAGTGTGTTGTCAAGCAGGCGCAAGACCGTAATACTCGACAGCAATTGGAAAACCAACACCGTGTCCTCGAATTCGCTGCCATACAGAAAGGGGATGAGCCGGCCGGCCAGCGCCAGGCCGATGACCATCAGAGGGATACCTAACACCGTCTGATATTTGGCCGCCGCCCGAATGTAGCGCCGTATTTGCCGGCCCAGCGTCGAGTATTCGCGGGTCAGGAAGGGCATAAGCGCCTGGTTGAACATGCGGGCGAAGATGTTGAAGCGATAGAAAATACTGGTCGCCGCCGCGTAGAGACCCACGGCGGCGCTGCCCTGAAAGTAAGACAGCATGAGCACGTCAACGCGCAGATAGATCGGCCCCAGAGCCGCTTGCACGGCGAAAGGTGCAGACAGGCGCAGCATTTGCCGGACATAGGCCCCGTCGAATTGCAGCCAGAATGTCCCTATGGTACGCCGGTAGATGACGGTGCCGGCGCCAAAACTGACCAGGCGCGAGACAATATAGGTGACAAAGAGCCAGACGAAGGGCAGGCCGAGGGCCAGGACGACCGCACCGACGACGAGAAAGGCGAGCTCTTGAATGATAATGACCGCCGCCGACAGCTCCATCCGCTCAAAGCCGCCGAACACGGCGTTCAACTGGAGGCCCATCACCTCCAAGACAGTCGCGATGCCGGCCAGGACCACAGCAATCCGGATGGCGGGCGGGCGGCCCAAGAGGGCTACGATGCCTATCATCAGCGGCACGACCCACAGCCCGTTCAGGATCGTAATTATCAGCGCGTGACCCACCATCTTGGATGCCTGGTCGCGGTGTTTGGCAACCTCACGCATGAGGCTCAGCGTCATCCCCATGCCTACAAGGAAAGTGAACATGCCGGTAAAGGTCATGACAAAGGTATAATCGCCCAGCAGTTCTCGCCCGGCCAGACGCGCGAGGATCAGAACGATAAGGAACCTGGAGACCATCCTCACCGCAGACATGGCGATCTGAGCCAGGGTATTCTTGCCAACGCGCGCTACAATGCTGACAGTTTCGTCATCAGACGATGGGCGATGGGGCGATTGGACTGTTGAATTCCCGTTCACGGTTTATCCCTTTTTGTCAGGCCCCAGGCTGGCCGTTCCTATCTAGGCTTTCTAGATCATCTCACTTCCGACGTCAGGTGGACGGACGGCAACACTGTGTCTTGGTCGGAATCGGTCAAAGGCAGGGTCCCAAATAATCTCAGGCAGCTTGAATGCCACCCGTAAGCGGCCAGGACCGAACGAACCATCGGGCTGAACATCGTGGAATCGGTAGACAAAGAAATGCCCTAACAGAACCAGCGTCGTGATCCGACTGACATGCGTGAACCCCAGTTTGAGGATTGTGCGCCGAGAGGCCTCATTCTCTATGCGCATTACAGTGTACACCCGCTCGATCCCCTGATCGGGTAAGATGCTGGCCAGCAAGTCCAGTTTTCTGGTAAGACCGGAACTGCCAATTCCAAGTCGGCGGGCCTTGGGATGCACGTACCCCCAGTGCAGGAACGCTTCGCCCGGTTCGATGGGGTCGTGACCACTTTGCAGGCGACGGCCCGGCACTCTCACCAGGCACCAGCCATGGTGGACCACTTCATCGTTCAGGTATCCATACGTACCAATGTCACCCCGCCTCAGAAAGCGACGGAAGCGACGAATTCTGCTAGCCCCTAGCCACCCGATCGCGTCCCTCACATTGCATTCATCAATCCGTTCAAAGCGGACCCCTTCAGGTGGTGCAAGGTACCGTATTCTCGCCTTGTCTAGCGGATGACAGAAGAGGTCTCGATGACTGAAATCCACCAGGGTACGCATTATCCTTCTGAACGGGCTCAACAACGACGACACTGCATGACTGTTCATGATTTGATCTCCTTGCAAAGTGCCTAGACACAAGACCAGGACTACGGATGTGTAGGGAATTGCCAAGACAAGTCATATGTGATAGAATAGAAAAGCACAGGGTGGGACTAGCCCACTCATTGCATCCTCGAAGCCCCCTGGGTCCCCAAAACCGTGTGGGGCTTCGAGTTCATTTCTTTGTTTCGCTGGTGAGATTGAGTCCTACTCACTCCTCCGTTAGGAGGTTTCCCAACAGGTCAGGAATCATGGGATTCTGTGGCAGAATTCCAGAAACCCGCCAGTCAACGTTCTCATCTTTCAGAACTCTTCTAATGGTCTCGTGACTTATGTTGTCGATGATCTCTTGTTCAATAAGATAGTTCTTTAGCTCCCGCAATGTCCAAGTGGTGAACTTTAATCCCATTTCACGAGGTGGCGTAGTGGCAAGCTGGACGAGCATCTCGCGAACGTTGGAATCAACGCGAGAACCCCAGCCCCGAACCTCATGTGGCCGCAATGCTGCCATGCCCACTTTATTGAAACGGTGAATCCAGAAGCGAACGCTGCTGACGTGCATCTCGACCAGGACAGAGATCTCTGAGACACGGTATCGTTCCTCTGAAGAAAGCCAAACGATCGCCGCTCGTTTAGCCAGGGCCTCAACCGGATGATGAAGGAGAGCTTCCAACGCCTCCCGTTCGTGGAGCAAGAGTCGTCTGGCAAAGATCGGCTTCATCTCATTCCTTCCCAGCGCGACCTAGTGCAGTGGAAGGTAATCATGATGACCAGCAAGCATCGCGCCCATGCTTGAAACTAAATGGGCAAGCTACGATAACTGACGTGCAGAGAGCCAGGAGCCACCAATACAACAAACAAGGCCTACCCAGTCCAGTAAAACAGGCCGAACAAGTCCTCAAGTGCGATATGGCTGTGTTGTATTGCTGCGCTGCAACGGGGTGTAATGGGGGACCATCAACCACTCAGCTTCTTACCAGACACCGGGTAATCTGCCAGAGGGGTTGCGCTTGAAGACACTCTTCCTCCTCAGCGGCACATGAAAGACAGGCTCACGTCCTGGAGCTGTCAACATGCAGTTGAGGATATTTGCAATGCTACATACATTGTATCATTTATCCATTCTCTTTGTCAACCCTTATTGGTTAGAAAAATCTTAGGAATTGTTGAACAGGGGTCAAGACGGCAAGATCACTATTGAGTTAACCGGTGAATAGGGACAGACTCGACGCACGGAGCAAATCTTATGCCCAAAAAGATCCTTGTCATCGACGATGATCCCGATGTGGGACAAGTCCTCCAGATGACACTGTCACGGGCAGGCTACGAAGTCGTGATTGCCACCGACGGCAATGCAGGGCTGCAGAAAGCTCACGACAGCCACCCGGATCTCATCCTGCTGGACATCATGTTGCCTGACATGGATGGCTGGCAGGTCTGCCGCCGCCTGCGTGAGATGACAGAGGTGCCCATTATCATGCTCACCGTTCTGCGCAAACCAGAAGAAACCACCCAGGGGCTGGGTCTGGGCGCAGATGACTACATCGCCAAACCGTGGTCGAACCGAGAGTTGCTGGCTCGAATTCAGTCTGCGCTGCGTCGGGCGAGTACTTCTCCCGCAGCCACTTGGCAACAGGCTTATTCATACGGAGACCTGGTGATCGATTCGTTTCACAGACAGGTCACTGTAGAAGGCAAAAAGATAGTCCTAACACCCATCGAATTTCGCCTGCTGTCTTACTTGGCCAGACGTGCCGGGCAGTTGGTGCCTTATTCCGAGTTGATCGCTCAGATCTGGGGCATGGGGATCGAGCAGGATATTGACCGCTTGAGATGGCATATCCACAATCTGCGGCAAAAGATCGAAAGCGATCCCAGGCGCCCACGGTATCTCATCGCAAAATATGGACTCGGGTATTGCTTCGCTGATCAGCAGAGCCTATAGGGCTCTCCCCCTCACGATGAGAAAGACGACTGACCGTTTTCAAAACAGAACTGGGGCAGACGCAAGCGTCTGCCCCAGTCGCACGATGCTGTGGTGCCATGTAGGCTACTTCTTATTCCTCAAGCTCACCGATCACCATTTCACGGAGCCTGGCCTTCAGTTCGCCGATCTGCTCGGTGATGCCGCTGATGCGCTCGTAGAGAGCGTGGCTGGCCTCGATACCCTGATTGATCAGAAAGGCTGCGCCTTCTGAGCGGCTCTTGCAGACACCTGCCTCGACCAGCATGTCAACGGCCTTTAGCGTCTCGTCGTTGACGCGCACCATGATGACGTTACCCCGACCAGCCAGTGCCGTGTCCAGTGCGCCCTTGATCATGCCCAGCACATCCCGTCCCTTTGGCTTTGTCTCGGCACTTGCCTCCGAAGTCACTTCTGCCTCAACAAATTGTTCCTCAGCCATTTCAAACCTCCTTATGCCTTACGTGTAATGATCTCTACCTGTAATCATAATACGCAAGAGATGCCGGCCAGGTTTCACAAACGAGTGACGAAAAGGAAAGCGACATGATTTCAATCCTGGCGCAGCCATCCGGGCGCACTTGGGTGACGCCCTTCAGTTAGCATCCTGAAAGTATGGGACCGAACAGTCTCAGGGCAGACCATCCCTGCGCGCCTGTCCCAGACGCGCAGAGAGCCGAGGTTGCCCACGCCTCGGCTCTCGTTCAAAAAGGAGGAGAAGAAGAGATTTCTAGACGGCATGGCCCGCGTCGCTCTCCGCAAGCAACGTCAATATGTCGAGCCATGCCTCAATTCACGCTCATAGGATACCATGGCTTCAGCTCTTCTGCTGGACGGAAAACCTACGATTGCCCTACGCAACGTTTGCAGGCCTGTTTTCTTCTTGACAAACCCGATTTTCTGGGTTATATTTAGTGTTATAAATACACCAACAAGGATAGAATATGAGCACCTTTAGTGGCCATCGCCTGACCAACGAGGTCTTTGGGCTCGACGTCGAACGAATGTGCCCGGGCTGGTACAGCGGCTGCCACTCACCCGGTAGAAATCCCGCGGATTGCTCTTGTAGACTTTTTACCGCCGATGTCGTCCGCGTCAAGATCCACGGCGATGGGCACGGCATGGTCACGGTGGGCCGCCGCGGCTGTGCCCCCCCGCTCTGGAGAGGATCCAGTGATGACCGAGCGAGACGTCTCTCCTGACACGCCGGAAACCTATGACGCCAGCCGGTTTGAGCGACCATCGGTCACGGTGGACCTGGTCGTTTTCACTCTGCGACAGGAGCAACTACAGGCACTGCTGGTACAGCGGAAGCACTGGCCCTTCGAGGGGATGTGGGCACTGCCGGGCGGCTTTGTAAACATGGACGAAGGGCTCGAAAAAGCCGCCCGCCGCGAGTTAGAGGAAGAAACTGGCGTGAGGGACGTGTATCTGGAGCAACTCTACACTTTTGGCCAGCCGGATCGCGATCCACGCACTCGTGTCATCACCGTGGCTTACTTTGCCCTGATCAGTTCCGACCAACTGGAACTTGTCGCCGCCAGTGACGCTGCCGATGCAGGCTGGTTTCCCGTGTCTAACCTACCGCCGCTGGCCTTCGACCACGCTGACATCGTAAGCTATGCCGTCACCCGCCTGCGCTACAAGCTGGAGTATTCAGCGGTCGGCTTTCAATTGCTGCCCGCCGAGTTCACTCTGACTGAGCTGCAAAATGTCTACGAGACCATCCTGGACGAAAAGTTGGACAAGCGAAACTTTCGCCGGCGCATTTTTCAGGCCAACATCCTGGAGGAGACCGGCTTCTATCGCGTGGGCGAGCACCGCCCCGCCAAGATCTACCGCTTCCGTGACGACGCGGTAGCTGAGATCAAAGCTCGCCGTTTGTTTCCCTAGAACCATCAGCATCAGAGAGGAAGATGATTATGTCTATCAAAAACCTGGCTCAGACCAGTGCACCGTTTCTCAATTGGCTGGCAGAGTGGGAGGCCAGCCTGCCACCGGTACGACTGAACGACCTCATCGCCGGACAACCCACTCATGTCGCCGTGATGTGCGTGGACCTGCTTGTGGGCTTTTGCTACGAAGGACCACTGTCCAGCCCACGGGTGGCGGATATCGTGCCGCCCATTGTGGCGCTGTTTGACAAGGCACACGCGGCCGGTGTGCGACGCTTCGTCCTCATCCAGGACAGCCACCCGTCCGACGCCGTCGAGTTCGGCGCCTACGCGCCCCACTGTGTGACTGGCACCCGCGAGGCAGAAACAGTGCCCGAACTGCTGGCACTCCCCTTTGCCAGCGAGTTCACTGTCCTGCCCAAGAACTCGATCAGTTCGGCCATCGGCACCGGCCTGGAAGCGTGGTTGGAGGCTCAGCCTGAGGTGAACACTTTTATCGTCGTCGGCGATTGCACCGACCTGTGCACCTATCAACTGGCCATGCACCTTCGCCTGCGGGCCAACGCTTCGGGCCTTCAGCAGCGCATCATCTTGCCTGCCGATTGCGTGGACACCTACCATCTGTCGCTAGAGACAGCGGAGGCGCTAGGCATTCTGCCCCATGACGGCGATCTGCTGCACGCAGTGTTCCTGTATAGCATGGCTTTGAATGGCGTGGAAGTGGTAGCGAGGGTCGAGTAACATGGAAGCGTGGAAACAGAACTCTTCTGTTGCACAGCAGATCAGCCAGTGGATGCAGGAGCGTGTAGACGAGGCCAGCGCGCAGGGCATCGTCCTAGGTCTGAGCGGTGGAGTGGACTCGGCCGTGGTGGCCGGACTGGCCCGGCGCGCCGTGGGTAAGAACGTCCTGGGCGTGCTGATGCCCTGTCACAGCCAGCCGCTGGACGCCGAACTCGCCCACCTGGCTGCTGAGGCGTTTGGCATAGAAACTATGACTGTAGATCTGGGGCCGGTGTACGATACCTTTGTCGCTGCCCTGCCAGAGGGCTCCACCCTGGCGCGGGCCAATCTCAAGCCCCGTCTGCGGATGGCAACGCTGTATTACGTTGCCAATGCGCGGAACTATTTGGTGGCCGGCACCGGCAACAAGGCAGAGTTGATGGTAGGATACTTTACCAAGCACGGGGATAGCGGCGTGGACATGCTACCCCTGGGTGACCTGTACAAACAACAGGTATGGGAATTGGCACGCGAAATCGGCGTGCCCCAACCTATCATCGACAGGCCACCCACGGCTGGCCTGTGGCCTGGTCAGACCGACGAAGGCGAAATAGGCATGACCTACGTCGCCCTGGACGCCATCCTGGCCGCGCTGGCCGAGGGGCAGGAGCCGGACGCAGGCCCTGATGACGTAGCCCAAGTCCGCCACATGATAGCCGCTTCGGCACACAAGCGGGTCATGCCGCCCATCTGCCAGGTTAGGAGTTGACCTACCCCAACGATCACCCCGCACCCGCTCCCGCCGAAGTGCGGGGACACCTATCGTTTGCAGATCGCTTTTTTCCTACGCACAGAACGAAGGTTCAGGTGTTGACATCTCTTCGGAACTACTCCAGAGAGGAACGCCTTATCAGGATTGGTCAGGCCTTTCCTTGGCAGGTCCCACGCCGGAAGATGACGGCTCTACGGGCGCCCCCGGAAGCGGTAGATAGACCGTAAATGTACTGCCTTGGTCTTGCTGGCTCTCCACCTCGATACGGCCGCCATGGTTCTCCACGATCTTCTTGCAGATGAACAGGCCCAACCCCCTGCCCGATACCTTTCTCTGAGAGGATCCAGATCCTCGCCAGTTTTGCTCAAACAGGTGGGGGAGTTCTGTTGCGCTGATCCCCCAGCCATGGTCGGATACCTGCAGAATGGCGTGCTCGTCAGCGTGCAACGTGATCTCGATGTCCGTGCCTGCCGGACTGTATTTCATCGCATTGGTCAGTAGCTCGCGCGCTACGCGTTCCAGACGTGTCGGGGCACCGATGACTTCTGCAGGTTGGAGGTCGGTATGAAGCGTTTGGCTGCGCTCTGTGCACATCGGCCTGGCATAGTGTTCGACGACGTCGTGCACGATACCACAAAAGTCTACCATTTCCATCGGCACAGCTTGATCCAGATGGGGCATCTCTCTGAACTCTTCCAGGAGGTGCCGGAGAGTACGGGCGCTGCGCCTTATGGCCCTCATGAGCGCATCCCTCTGGTCAGGAAAATCCTGCTGTTCCTCCAGCAAGTCCAGGCTGGCAGAGAGCACGGTCAGCGGGTTGCCCATGTCGTGCGTCATGATGTCAATGGATACCTCGGCCTGATGAGCCCGGCGTGCTTCGTTCTCCACCTCGTCCAGCAGCCGGTCCACCAATTTGGCCGTGAAGGGCAAAGCCAGGGCAATAAAGATCGGTGGGCCCATATTGGCCAAGACTATCTTGAACAGACCGCCCATCGAGGCAAGATAGACGAGAGTTGCCCCGGTTATCAGCCACGATGCTCTGAAGCCAACGATGAGAGCGACGAGCAGGATGCCCAGGTGCGGTGTGTAGAGGGACATCTCGTAGAGATTAGGCTGCTGACCACCCACCTGTGACACATGCACCCAATATTCCAGGCCCATCATGGTGCCATAGGTCGCGATGTCAAAAAGGATGTTGAGGACCAACGCTTGGCGCCAGTAGGTATCCAAGAATTTCAGTGTCAGGAGACCGGCGACGAACATGCCACAAGTGAGCAGGGTGTTGTACCAGGCCCTTGGAAAATAGCCCGGTCGCGTGATAAACTTGACGAGGATCATCGCCAAGGCAACAACAACGAATAGGCCAACATAACCCGTGATAGCGACGACGACTACCCGGGCTGCTCCGATGCGGACTCGTTCTGCGCGGTCTGGCAAGCCCTACACCTCCAACTGATCCGGGTTCCACGGCACGGTGTCAGGGATCTCTTTGGTGGCGCGCAAGTTGTCGTACAGAGCCCACCACAGGACCACGTACTGCCTCAGCACAGGGTGCCCAAAAGCCGCCTCAAAGGTTGCCCGCTGATCAGCGGTCAGGTCGCCGTAGGGCGCTTTGGCGAACATTTCCCCTGTCCCAATGCGATCCACGACCTCGACAAAGTCCCGCTTCCCAAAGGCGAGACCGATGAGATAGAGAATGTCCTGATAGCCTTCATTAGCCATGATAGAACCTCCTTATGCTACTGGCTAGGCTGGTTATATATGTTTTTCTGTCAGATTGGTAAGAGAAGTTGAGGAAAAGGGGGAGAAAGTCGATGTGGGTACCTACAATATAACACAAATGCAGTCTGATGTCAACTATTGCTCATCCTCATTTTCATTGGCTGTCTACCACCCGGAACTCTCGCACCACCACACTGTCGTTCTCCGCCTGGGCAGTACCAGGGTCGACAACTGGGAGGCGCTGGCCGGAATCTGGTCTGTACATGCCCACCTTGATCCAGTAGCTGCCAGGCAGCACGTCGTCAGCGATGAGAAAGGCGTACGGATCGCGCACCTGCTCGTCCACCTGCCACATGGTTGTTGGATAGGTACCGTTACGAGGCTCGCTGTCTTGTTGAACGACGATACTGCCATCGGCGCGAGTCAGATGGACAAAGACGGTGTAGGGCGCGCTCATCTGTGTCAGTGCCCGCCAGTGTAACGTCAGCATGAGCGTGCCCCCCGGCAGCACTTCGATCCGTTCCATCTCGGCTGCGACCAGCATGACCTCATTGTCCAGGTTGGCGTTGATCGGCAATCGCGTCCCTGTGCTCACCGTCAGCGTAACCGTGCTACCTTCGGCGATCAATGTGTTGGCAGGAGGTTCCTGGACGATGACCACGTCCTTGGGTTCTGCGCTCCACGCCTCGATACGGCTCACCGTCAGACCGATGTCCTGTAACCCTGGCTCTACCGAGCCGACAGGCAGACCTACGACATTGGGCATGCTGACGAAGCGTGGCCCCTGGCTCAGGATGACGCCCACCACACTGCCTCGCTCCACTTCCTGGCCGGGGGCAATGGTTTGCGTCACCACATGCAGTGGCGGGATATCCGCGTCGTGCCGCTCGCCGACGACGGCAAAGCCCAAGTTATTGGCCTCCAAGATCTGCCGGGCCTCCTCCTGCCCCAGGCCGATCACGTTGGGCACGGCGACTCTTTGACCCATCGCTTCTGGGGAAGGAGTGATTGTCAGAGTGACGAATGGCGTTGGTATTATGACGGGCGCGCGCGGCAGGGTGTAGCGCTGGATGATCAACTGCCATACCGGGACGAGACCGGCAACCATGATCACGGCTAGCGCACCCAAGAACCAGGCGAGCCAGTCGGGGCCAGCCGGCGCGACAGGCTGGTGGGCAGGTGCCTCAATTCCCTTCAACTGGACCTCTGGGGGCATCGGCGCTTGTGCCGACGTGGCCTGCTCGCTGACGCGGCGGTATTCGATGAGCAACTGGCCTAGTTGGGTAGCCGTCCGATAGCGACGCGAGGGGTCCTTGGCCAGGGCCTGGCGCACGATCTGTTCCAATCTGGGTGGGACCTGGGGATTCCAGCGGGTCAACGGTGGTGGCGGATTGCTGGCGTGTTGCACTGCCAGTTCCTGAACCGTTCGACCCTGAAACGGCAGTCGGCCGGCCAGCATCTGGTACAGGATGACGCCGATAGCGTACACATCGGCAGCCGGGCTAAGGGGATGCCCTTGCATCTGCTCCGGCGCTGCATACTGCGGCGTGGCCCAAACGGTCTGTGAGGTTTCGGCTACCTTGGCCTCCAGCGCCCGAGCGATGCCAAAATCCACCACTTTTACGCGGCCGTCGGACGTTACCAGGATGTTCTGTGGCTTCAAGTCGCAGTGAACGAGGCCAGCCCGGTGCGCTGCGCCCACGCCAGCGCAGATCTGGATCGCCAGGTCTATGGCGCGGTCCATTGCCAGCGGCGCGCCAGCACGCAACAGCGATCTGAGGCTCTGGCCTTCGACGTGTTCCATGACGATGTAATATAGCTTGCCATCGCGTCCTATGTCGTAAATAGAGACAACGTTGGGGTGGTCCAGGCTGGCAGCGGCACGCGCCTCCTGTTGAAAGCGGGCAAGAAAGGCGCCATCGTTTGCGTACCCCTCCCGCAACAGTTTGACCGCTACTTGGCGGCCCAACTCCAGGTCTATCGCCTTGTAGACCACGGCCATACCACCGCTGCCCAGTTCTACCGTCAGCCGGTAGCGACCATTGAGGATAAATGCCTCGCTCATGCGCGTCCGTCAATTTCACTATTGGGCGTAAAAAGCACCGCTCGACAAGCCCGTTCACGCCGGGCCATGCGATAATTCTACCTCAATTTGGAAGAATTGTCCATCTCTCCCATGCTTCTGTTTCTCTGCAAAGCGCTTGTCCAAAAACAACTTTGCATCTCTGTCGCCATTCTGCGCTTAACCAGCGCCAAAGTACAAAGAAAACGCCGACCTCCCTTGCACAGCGGCTTTCTTTTACTAGAGGTCAGCGTAGGCTGCAGAGCACACTTTGATGATGGAGATTTATGCCCTGTTATCCAGGGTGGCGAAGACTAGTCACTCTGCACACCAGCAAGGACGGCTCCACCGACGGCGCCCAATGCAGCAGCGATGACCATGCCCACGACACAGCAGATCGCGCCGACGCCTACCGCAGCGCCTATGCTGGTAGCGCCAGTGAGCCAGCTCGGATCCACCCCCGCATCCCTCAAAGCATCTAGCGATTCCTGGGGAATCTGGGACAGGATAGCCGCGCCCCCGCCCGTGATGGTGAACTGAATGGCAGAGACGATCATGCCCAAGATGCCGCCGATAATGCCCGTTACCACGCCGGCGATGGCCCCCGCACCCGCGCCATCGCCAGTCGTGCGAGGGACAGGCAGCCAGTAAGCAGCCAGCGCCCCTGCTCCCACATAGACTGCAAACATGACGAGGCAGAGGAAACAGCCCAGACAGGGAATTGGGACGAGTCCCAGCAATTGCAGCACAGCGACGACGGCTCCGCCGATAAGACCTGCCTTTAATCCTGCTTTAGACACCGCAACCTCCTTCTAATCTGCATAGTCCCTATGGGACAGCGAATGATGACTGACTACCATTTTACCATTATACCATATTCTTACCACCTCCGCCAGAGGGCTGACCCATCCGGAACGCTCTCGGTTTTTCTAACATAACGCTAACGTTCCTCTAATACGTTTCTAATGCAAACGTGATAGAATAAGCATGACTTTTGGACAGAACAACAACCGACCGAATGTCAACAGTCTACCAACAACGAGCTAAGGAGGTTTTGTGATGAGGAGTGTAATTCGGTGGAACCCCATGCGCGACATGGTAAGTCTCCGAGACGCCATGGACCGATTGATGGAAGAGAGCTTTGTGCGGCCGAGTTGGGAAGGCGCGCGTGAAAGAACGAGCCGCCTGCCCGTGGACGTCTACTCCACAGACGAGGAACTGGTCATCGTCGCCTCGGCGCCGGGCGCGGATCCAGAAGATGTAGACATCTCTATCGAAGGGGACAATGTCCGCCTCAAGATCGAGGTCAAGCCCCCCTTGGAAAACGTCAACTATATCTTTCAGGAGAGGTCTTACGGCACCTTCGAACGCACGCTGACCTTTAACGTACCGGTGCAACCCGACAAGGCCGAAGCAGTCTTTGAGAAAGGCCTGCTGACCCTGACCATTCCCAAGGCAGAGGAGATCAAGCCCAAGATCATCAAAGTGAAGGCCAAAGAGTGACATCATCGCTCTAGTCAGGGATCGGGCTAGCGTCCCGATCCCTGACGTCTACCCCGTTGGTCTCCGTGGTCAGCCAGGTGCGGAGAGTGCTATGCCGCTGTACGTCTACCAATGCAACGAGTGCGGCGTGACGTTTGAGCGCCGCCAATCTATTCACGATCAACCCCTTACAGAGTGCCCGGAATGTGGCGCACCTGTCCACCGTATGCCACAGCCGGTGGGCGTCGTGTTCAAGGGATCCGGCTTTTACGTGACCGACAATCGCAAGTCCAGGTCATCAAGCTGAGCCAGCAGGAAATAGATATTCAGCCATTTCTGTCTGGTGTCATCCCACCCAGATGTGGGGTCAAAGCGTCCTGTCAAAGGCGACAGGACGCTTCTATTTTTCAGCGCTTGCGGATTTCTCAAGGCTGTGCTAGACTATCCCCGAAACTGGCCTGGGAAGAATCCTATGAAAGCCCTGGAATTGACTCACCTGGACGAACAAGGCCGCGCTCACATGGTAGACGTGGGCCACAAGTCGGTCACAGCGCGAGAGGCAGTGGCGCGAGCTGAGGTGCGAATGCGAGTCGAAACGCTGCGCCTCATCGCCGAGGGCAACGTCGCCAAAGGGGATGTGCTGGCGGTGGCCCGCGTAGCTGGTATTATGGCCGCCAAGCGCACCTACGAATTGATCCCCCTCTGCCACCCGCTACCTATCAGTTTCGCGGGTGTCGAGTTCGAGATGCGCGAGGAGGTCAGCGTCGGCGTGATAGCCATCGAGACCACGGTTCGCACCAGTGCCCAGACCGGCGTCGAGATGGAAGCCCTGACGGCGGCGAGCGTCGCCGCGCTGACGATCTACGACATGTGCAAAGCGGCAGATCGCGCCATGCGAATCACCGACGTGCGATTGGCACGCAAGAAGGGTGGCAAGAGCGGCGAAATCGTGTTAGAGTAGATAGGAAACCATGCACCTGAAACAAGTGGAACTCCACGGCTACAAAACCTTTGCCTCCAAAACTGAATTTCTCTTTGAGGACGGGATCACAGCCATCGTCGGCCCCAACGGTAGTGGCAAGTCCAACATCGCCGATGCCATCCGCTGGGCGCTGGGCGAGCAGAGCAATCGCATTCTTCGAGCCAAACGCACCGAGGACATGATCTTTTCTGGTAGCGAGCATCGCGCCCGCCAGGGTATGGCCCGAGTCACGATGACGCTGGACAACACGAGTGGCTGGCTGCCCATCGCGTTCAGCGAAGTGACGGTCGAGCGGCGGGCCTTCCGTTCTGGCGAGAACGAGTATTACCTCAATGGCAGCCGCGTTCGCCTGCGCGACATTGCCGAGTTGTTGAGTCAGAGTGGTCTCGGTCGCCGCACTTATACCGTTATTGGACAGGGACTCGTGGACCGGGCGCTTTCTCTGGGGCCAACAGAACGGCGAGCCCTCTTTGAGGAGGCTGCTGGCATCGCCGTCTATCAGGGCAAGCGAGCCGACGCTCTTCGCAAGCTAGATCGGACACAGCAAAACATCGTTCGCGTCAACGACGTGATTAACGAGATCGTCCCCCGGCTACGTCACCTGGAGCAGCAAGCAAAGCGCACCCAGGAACATGAAAAGATCGCTGCGCGATTCGACGAGTTACTGCGCATCTGGTATGGCTATCGCTGGCGAGAGGGCAGTCAGGCACTGCGCCTGGCCCGCTCTGTGGCCCGACACCGTGAAAAGTCCTTGCAGGCCCTTCAGTCCGATATGGATGCGGTGATCCAGGATATGGCCCAATTGCGGGCACGTCAAGAGACACTACGAGCCTCGCTGAGCCGGTGGCATCGCGAGAGCAGCGCGCTGCATGGTGAGGCCGAGATCCAGCAACGCGAAACGGCCGTGACCAAGGAGCGGATGCGCCTGCTGCGCGCGCAGCGAGAGGAACTGTTGATCGAACTAGATCCCTTGAAGATAAATCGCCAGGAACAAGCGATGCGGGTAGAGGCTGCTCAGGCAGAACTAGGCCACGTCCAGGTTGAGGTTGCGGATCGTCAGGCAGCCGTGACCACAGCTCGCAGCCAACTGGAGTCTCTGCACACACAGCGACAGAGCTTGCTGTCTGCCCTCACTGCCGCTCAGGATCGCGCTTTTGCTCTGGCTACCCACCTGGCGGACAGGAACAACCGTCGGGCTCAGATTGAGGAGCGCCTGGCCGAAACGACCCAAGAGTGCGCTTCGCACAGAGAGAGATTGGTGCAGCTACAGGCCGATCTCTCGGCCGCCGAGGCCGCACAAGTTGCGCTGCAGGAGCAGCTAGACCGCCTCGAAGCCGAATCCGTCTCTCTGCAAGACTGCCGCACAGACCAAGAGGCCCACCTGGTCCAGATCGACGCCCGGCGTCGCGATCTTCAGACTCAACTGGCTACTGCTCACCACGAGCAGTCAAATCTTCAAGAGCGTTACGATCTGCTGACCCGGATGCGAGAAGAAGGCGAAGGGTTCTACGCTGGCGTTCGTGCCGTGTTGCGTGCAGCGCGGCATAGGGACAAGTCAGCCCTGAAGGGCATCGTCGGCGTGCTGCCCAGCCTGATAGACGTGCCAGCCGGCCTCGAGCAAGCCATCGAGGCAGCCCTGGGCGCCCGGCTGCAGAACGTCGTCGTCGAGACGTGGGACGATGCCGTCGCGGCCATCGAGCATCTCAAAAGGGTGCGAGGTGGTCGGGCGACCTTTCTGCCGCTCGATACCCTCCGTCCTTCCCAGCCGCTACGTACTGCCGCGGTGACTGGGGCCAGGGGCATCCTTGGCCTTGCCAGTGAGTTAGTAGCTTTTGAGGAACGTCTCCGCCCAGCAGTAGAACTGACGCTGGGACACACGCTCGTCGTCGAGGACGTTGAGGCCGCGCGCGGTGCCTTTGACCGCTTGACTGGCGGTTTTCAAATCGTCACCCGCGCGGGAGAAGTGCTCCGCTCTGACGGAGCTATCACGGGCGGCAGCCGCCACGCTGTCAGGGACAGTGGCTTGCTGGCCCGCGAGCGGGAGTGGCGCGACCTTCCAGCGCAACTTTCAACTCTTGAGAAGCAGATAGAGACGCAAGCACAAGACCTGGCTACCGCCGAAGAGGAAAAAAGATCGTCCGAAGCGAACTTGTCAGAGATAGAGGCCCAGGCCAGGCAACTGGCTGCTCGCCGGGAAAGGCTGGCCGCATCACTGGTGGAGCGGGACGGAGAGGCAAACCGGCTGGCGCAGGAGATCGCGTGGCTCCAGAAGCTCATCCAGCAGGCAACAGCCGAAGCGGAGACGCTCCAGGCGCGAGACAGAGGCCTGGATGCTGAGCAGAAATCTGTCTTGCAGGAACGGGCGGAGGTCCAGGGGCAAGTCGCCGCCCTGCAAGAGAAGCTGGAAGCCCTGTCTGCTGACGACCTGCTGGGCGATGTGAACCGTCTACAAACCGCATTGGCCGTAGCGAAGCAGACCCAGGCCGGCCACGAAGCGATCCTCGACAGTCACCGCGCCACATTGGACCAACTCGACGCGCAACTGAAAGCCAAGCACACCCGGGTTGAACAATTGGCGCTCCAAGCGGACAAAGTGTCGGCTCAGTTGACCGACCTGACCAGACGGCACCGGGCAGTGTCCGAGGATTTGGCCGAGCTGCAGACTCGCATCGCACCCGCCGAGAAAGAGATCGCCGGCCTCGAAGCCCGTCAGGCCGAGTTGGAGAAACAGGACGTTGACTTGCGGCAGCGGCTGCGGCAGGTCGAAGCCCGCCACAATCAGGCATTGCTGGACGTGACTCGCCGCGAGGAAGAGATGACCGCCCTCAAGCGCCAGATCGAGGACGAGCTGGGTTTGGTAGAAGTCGAGATGGCCGAGGGGTTGCGGGATCAGCCTCCCTTGCCACTGCGTCCCATCGTCTCCACACTGCCAGCCGTCAAAGTATTACCGGAGGGCGTGGAAGAGGAGATGCGTCACTTGCGTGCACAGATGCGCCGCCTGGGAGCGGTCAACCCCAACGCCCCAGCCGAGTATGAGGAACAACTTGAACGGCATACCTTCCTGGCGAATCAGGCGGAAGACCTGCAGCGAGCCGCTGCACAATTGCGCGAAGTGATCGCAGAACTAGATGCGCTGATGGAAAAGGCTTTCCACGAGACGTTTGACGCGGTGGCCAAAGCTTTCACCGGATACTTTGCCCAACTGTTCGGCGGCGGCACAGCCCATCTGGTCTTGACGGACCCAGACAACGTCATGGAAAGCGGCGTAGAGGTCATTGCCCGCCCGCCCGGCAAACGCACCCACGGCTTGGCTCTGCTCTCTGGCGGCGAGCGAGCGTTGACAGCCACAGCGCTCATCTTTGCTTTCCTCAAGGTCAACCCACCGCCCTTCTCTGTCCTGGACGAGGTGGACGCCATGCTCGATGAAGCCAACGTGGGCCGCTTTGTCGAGTTGCTCCGGGAGCAGGCACAGCTCAACCAGTTCATCGTCATCACCCACAACCGGACTACCATGAAAGCAGCCAACACGTTGTATGGCGTCACCATCGGCGAAGACAGCGTCTCGCACGTCTACTCCAAAAAGCTGGAAGACGACGACTTCCCAGAGACTGGGTCATAGTGCTGGATGACGCATTTGTCCCTGACTGTCTTGATGCTACATGGACCAACTTGCTGGTTGGGTTGTCACCCATATCTAGGGAAAATCGGCGGTTTGCCTCGATATCCAGGGGGACGTTGTAGCCTAACTGCGGCTTAATGGTTAGACAGTCAGGAGTGTTTGCAGAGATGTCAGGGGAACAACGCCTCGGCACGCAACGTCTCCAGGTCGGCATCTACCATCATGGCGATCAGCTCCTCGAAAGATACCGTGGGCACCCAGCCCAGCACCTCCCTGGCCTGGGTGGGGTCACCGACTAGCAGATCTACCTCAGCCGGGCGCACAAAGCGTAGATCGACCACCACATAGTCCTCCCAATTCAGCCCTACATGCCCAAAGGCCGCCTGGCACAGCTCGCGTACACTGTGCGTTTGGCCGGTGCACACCACGAAATCGTCGGCCGTGTCTTGCTGGAGCATGAGCCACATGGCGCGGACGTAATCGCCGGCGTAACCCCAGTCGCGCCGGGCGTCCAGGTTGCCCAGAGCCAATTGATCAGCGAGGCCCAACTTGATCTGCGCCACGCCGTGGGTCACTTTGCGGGTGACGAATTCGAATCCCCGCCGGGGCGATTCATGGTTGAACAGGATGCCCGAGCAGGCAAAGAGATCGTAGCTCTCACGATAGTTGATCGTGATCCAATGTCCGTAGACCTTGGCCACGCCGTAAGGCGAGCGGGGATAAAAGGGCGTCGTCTCTTTCTGCGGCACCTCACGAATCTTGCCAAACATCTCGCTGGACGAAGCCTGGTAGAAACGAATCTCCGGGTCAACGGTGCGGATCGCCTCCAGGATGCGGGTCACACCCAGGGCTGTAACTTCACCGGTGAAAACAGGCTGCTGCCACGAGGTAGGCACAAAGGACTGGGCCGCCAGGTTGTACACCTCCTGGGGCCGGTGCTTGCGCAGGATGTCCACCAGCGACATCTGATCCAACAGGTCGCCGGAAACAAGCGTGATCTCGTTCTGGATGTCTTTGACGCGCTCAAAGTTGACAGTGCTTGTTCGCCGCACCATGCCGATCACGTCGTAGCCTTGTCCCAGCAGGAACTCGGCGAGGTACGATCCATCTTGCCCGGTGATGCCGGTGATCAATGCTTTGGGCATTTTGCTCCCCCTTCTCAATTGTCATCTTTTGTCAGTCGAGCCAGACGCTCGGCAACGTCTGACTCTTGGAACAGCAAGATGTTGCGCCGGGTAAAGCGGCGCAGCAATTCAGCACCTAACTCGCTCAAGTGGTAGTAACGCCGCCGCGGGCCGACGTCGGACGCTCGCCATTCGCTCTCCACGAAACCCGCCCGCTCGAAGCGACGCAAAGCGCGGTAGAGGCTCCTCTCATCGGCGCTCATAGTACCCTTGCTCACCGCCTCCAAGGCCTGACCCATCTCAAAAACGTACATAGGGTACTCGTGCAGCAGCAGCAGCACCCAGAAGGTGAGCAGACCTCTTTTGTAGACACTTTCCCATTGTTCTAGCAGGGTGATCAACTCTTGATCATCCATTCGTGCTGCCTCCGGTATCATCCATGAGTAGTATATCACTTTTAGTTGTATACCGCCATTATACCACGCCTCTGCCCGGCTGTCAAGCCCAAAAACAGCGCCAGGCCCCTGTGCAAACAAGAAACCCGGTTTTTCCGGTCAAAAGAAGCGTTGTGGCCTCCGAGAAGGTCACTCGCCAACCTCAAATCATCTGATGAGCATCAAAAACCGGGTTTCTAGAGCGAAGCCACGTTGTAGTAATAGGTTACCGCCCATGTCAAGACTTTTTTGAGGTGGAAGATGAGACAGCGGGCCACCAACTCCCGGGGGTTAAAGGGCTTGGTCAGGTAGTCGTCGGCGCCCAGCTCCAGGCCAACGATCTTGTCCACGTCGTCGTCGCGGGCGGTGAGCATGATGATGGGCAGATCTGAGTTGGCCCGCACGCGACGGCAGACCTCCCATCCGTCCACCTCCGGCAACATCAGATCCAGCACCATGAGTGTCGGCTGGCGTTCATCCACCTTGCGGATCGCCTCAGCTCCATCCAGGGCGCTCTCCACCCGATAACCCTCTTTTTCCAGATACATTCTGGCCAGGGCGATAATGTTGGCTTCATCGTCCACGACCAGGATCGTTTGTCTGGACATGCGGCTGCTCCTCATCCACACTGCCCAGGCGGCAATGGTGAAAAATCAAGAGCCCCGTCCACACAGAACAAGGCCCTCGCGTGGGAGGGATCAATACGCCGACTTGCCAGGATAGGCGCGGTCTTCTAGTTCGGCGATGTATTTTTCGACTTCCATGGCTGCCCGGCAGCCGTCGCCTACCGAAGTGGCGATCTGACGGTACATCCAGTCTTGCACGTCGCCAGCGGCGTACACGCCGGGCACGTTGGTGCGGCCTCTCTCGTCAGTGAGGATGTAACCCCGTTCATTGAGCGCCACCTGACCGCTTAGAAACGCAGTGTTGGGCGTATGTCCAATGGCGACAAAGACCCCCTGAATCGGAAAAAGTCGCTCCTCACCGGTCTTGACGTTCCGCAGCCGCACCCCGGTCACGGCCTGGTCACCAACGATCTCATCTACGATGGTGTCCCAGATGAATTCGATCTTTTCGTTTTTGAAGGCACGTTCCTGCAAGTAACGCTCGGCTCGTAGCCGGTCGCGCCGGTGAACCTGGTGAACCCTGGTGGCGAACCGGGTGAGGAACATGGCCTCTTCGACCGCCGCGTCGCCGCCGCCCACCATGACGATCTCCCTACCCCGGTAGAAAAATCCGTCGCAGGTGGCGCAGTAGGAGACGCCGCGCCCAGAGAACTCTGCCTCGCCCGGCACGCCCAGCTTGCGCGGTGAGGAACCGGTGGCGATAATGAGCGCCAGGGCTTCATACTCACGGGTGTAGGCCGTCACCTTGAACGGACGCGCAGACAGGTCGACACTGGTTACCGTGTCGAGCGCCAGGCGCGCGCCGAACCGCTCAGCTTGCTTTTGAAACCGTTCACCCAGTTCGGGACCGGTAAGACCCTCCGGGAAGCCAGGATAGTTCTCGATCTCGCTCGAAATCGCCACTTGGCCACCCAAAATGTCGCCGACAAAGACCAACGGCTCCAGCCTAGCACGAGCCGTGTACAGAGCGGCCGTCAGTCCAGCCGGGCCGCCGCCGATGATGATTATCTTCTCAGCCATGGCCCTCCTCGCACAATAACACGTTTGCTCAAGGAACAGCGGCTTTGATTTTACCCTCTTTCGAGACGGTTGGCAAATCAGATATGACAGCTATTACGGATAGCTAGCGTTTTTTGCGCTCTGATGGTATAATGTAATATAATATTCGCCGAGTTTCACGAGAGGATGACTATTTGAGGGTAGCGTTATGTCTGGACATTCCAAGTGGTCTACAATCAAGAGAAAGAAAGCAGCCACCGATGCCAAGAGAGGCAAGCTTTTTACCAAGATAGGCCGCGAGCTAGTCATTGCTGCCCGCGAGGGCGGACCAGACCCCGACGCCAATGTCAGGTTGCGCTTGGTCAGTGACAAGGCCAAAGCAGCCAACATGCCCAAGGACAACATCGAACGGGCCATCCGGCGGGGTGCAGGTCTGGAAAAGGGCGCAGCGCTGGAAGAGGTCACCTACGAGGGCTACGGGCCTCAAGGTGTGGCCTTGCTGGTGCAGGTGCTGACCGATAATCGCAACCGGTCGGTGGCGGACGTGCGGCGGGTATTCAACCGCCTAGGAGGAAGCCTGGGCGAGGCTGGCTGCGTGGCCTGGCAGTTCGATACCAAGGGCTACATTACCATCGAAGCTGGAAAGGTCAATCCCGATACCCTTTTCGAACTCGCCGTGGAAGCCGGCGCCGAGGACGTTGAAATCGGCGATGACTTGCTCGAGGTTTTCACCGAGCCTGCTGACTTGCACGCCGTGCGAGATGCGCTGTCGGCCCACAACGTGTCTATCAACTCGGCTGAACTTGCCATGATCCCCAAGACAGCCATGCCGCTGGACGAGAAGGGAACGCTGTCCAACATGAACCTCATTGATGCGTTGGAAGAACTGGACGACGTACAGCAAGTCTATTCTAACCTGGAGATCAGCGACGAGGTGATGGCAGCTTACGAGACAGCAGCCTGATGATCGTGCTAGGCATTGACCCTGGAACAGCCATTACCGGTTGGGGGGTGGTGCGCGAAGAAGCAGATGGCCGCCCGACGTTGGTGGACTGTGGCACGATACAGACGGCAGCTTCTATGCCACTTTCTCAGCGGCTGCGCCACATATTTCAAAAAGTCACGAACCTGGTGGAGCGCTATGGACCTGAGACCGTGGCGGTGGAGGAGGTCTTTTTCAGCAAGAACGTGCGCACTGCGATGACCGTCAGCCAGGCGCGGGGGGTGATCCTGCTCGCCGCTGCGTTGGCCAATCGGCCGGTACACGAATACACCCCGCTGCAAGTCAAACAGGCCATCTCTGGCTATGGCGGCGCCGACAAGGCTCAGGTTCAACAGATGACGGCCTTGCTGCTGGGATTGGACACTGTTCCCACACCAGACGACGCCGCTGATGCCATCGCCGTCGCAGTCTGTCATCTTCACTCTGCACACCTGCAGAGCCTGCTGGCAGAGCAGACCTAAACGGAGACCCGATCATGATTGCCAGCCTCACCGGACGCGTATCCGCCGTTGGCAAGACCCACCTGGTTGTGAATGTGGGAGGCGTAGGCTTTCAAGTCCACGTGCCGGCCAGCCTGTTGGCGCGCGATCAACTGGGGCAGACGATCGAGTTGCACACGCACCTACAAGTTCGAGAAAATGACCTGTCGTTGTATGGATTCAGCAGCGAAGACGAGTTGACGCTCTTTGAGTTGCTCCTGAGCGTGGAGCGGGTAGGACCTCGCGTCGCACTGGCGACACTATCGGCCCTGTCGCCCGATGCACTGCGGACGGCCATTGCCCAGGGCAACACGGATGTCCTGGCACGCGTGCCGGGTATCGGTCCCAAGATGGCGCGCAAGATCGCCTTTGACCTCAAGGACAAGGTAGAAGCCAAGATGGGAATGCCTGCCGTACCGGTTCTCACCGACGCCGACGCCGAGGTCATCGAAGCGCTCACGACGCTGGGCTACAGCGTTGTGGAAGCCCAGGCAGCGCTGCAATCGTTGCCAGGCGAAGAGATGCCATTGGAAGAGAAGGTGCGCTTGGCGCTGGCCTACTTTGCGCGGTAGGCGCTTTTGTTCAGGCCAGGTCAGTCGTTTTGTCATTCGCTGTTTGGTGCAGGGAACAAAGGAAAGCCTGGTAGTGCCAGATGAGTGAACCGAAACGCAGCAACATCTTGGTAGTGGACGACGATACTGGCATGCGCGAGTTCTTGACTTTTGCACTGACCTCCGAGGGATACGCGGTGGTCTCTGCAGTCAACGGCGATGAGGCGTTAGCCATTCTCCAGAAGCGCAGCCAGGGGACAGCCACAGGCGTCGAAATAGACCTGACGATCATGGATATCAAAATGCCAGCGCCGGGGGGCATTGAGGTGCTGCGCCGATTTCGCAAAGCAGATCCAGACGCGGTCGTGGTCCTGATTACGGGCTACGCCTCGCTGGAAACTGCTACGCAGGCGGTGCGCTATGGTGCCTATGATTATCTCACCAAACCACTGACCGATGTGACCGAGTTGCTGACCATCGTGCAGCGTGGGCTTAACAGACGCCGCATGCTGGTCAACAACCGAAAGCTATTGAGCCAGCTCCGACGCGCCTACGAAGAGAACCTGCGCCTGCTGGAAGAGATGCAGGCTTTAAACAGAGACCTGGAAACCCGCATTTTGGACCGCACCCAGGAACTGGAGAGAGCCAACCGCCGGTTACTGGGTTTGGATCGCTTGAAATCTGAGTTGCTGGCCAACGTCTCTCACGAATTGTACACGCCGCTGAACGCCGTTATCGGTTTCTGCCAGGCGCTGCTGGATGGTGTCCACGGGTCGCTGCTGGATGGACAGACACGGCTGGTCACAAGCATCCAGGAGAGTGGAAATCGTCTGAAAAACAACTTTGACGATCTCATTGACATGGCGCGATTGAGTGCCAATGAGGTGGCCATCTATCCACAATCCGTGCACCTGACTCCCATACTGGAGGGCATGAAAGCTCTGGTGGAACGAAGCGCCGAGGAAAAGGAAATTGACGTTACCATCGAGGTTGCACCACCTGTTGAGACCGTGTGGGCCGATGAGACGAAACTGAAGCGCATGCTCTACGAGTTGTTGAGTAACGCCCTCAGATTTACCCCGGCAGGGGGACGGGTCACATTGCACGCAGCCTTGTATCCTGCCGAACAGCCTCACGAGTTGCGCCTGGCGGTCTCGGATACCGGTATTGGCATCCCAGAAGACGAACTGGAAGAGATCTTTGACTCTTTTCGGCAGGTGGATAGCTCGCTCTCCCGGCGTTTCGGCGGCCTGGGATTGGGACTGGCGATTGTGCGCCACTATGCAGAACTGCATGGCGGGCGCGTCTGGGCTGACAGTGAACCAGGGTCGGGCAGTACTTTTACGCTTGCCCTACCTTTGATGTCAACTCTTGCCGAACAGGGCCAGCGGTTGCTGCCTGAATTCGATGTTGGGAAGGAAGTGTAAGAATATGGTCGGACAGGTTGAGGCAGATCAGGCTCCCAGAGGTAAAATCCTGGTCGTGGAAGATGACGCCCGCAATCGTGAATTGCTGGAAACTTATCTGACAATAGCCGATTACCAGGTGTGCATCGCCCACGACGGTGTTGAGGCCTTGGAGCGCGTCGAAGCAGAGGCGCCTGACTTGATCTTGTTGGACATCATGATGCCTCGCATGGATGGCTACGAGGTGTGTGCGCGTCTCAAGGGAGAACAGCATACTCAGTTTATTCCCATCGTCATGGTGACGGCCTTGCAGGGCACAGAGGAGCGCATCAAGGCTCTGGAAGTCGGCGCCGACGATTTCGTGAGCAAACCGTTCAACATCTACGAGTTGCTGGCCAGGGTCAAATCGTTGGTCCGCATCAAGCACCTGCACGACGAACTGGAGAAAAAGAACGAGCTGTTGTTCAACGTTCTCAACCGCTACGTGGCCCAGGAGGTTTCATCGTTGATCCTGGATGATCCGGATCGCCATTTGAAGCTGGGCGGTGAGAATCGCAAGGTCACAGTGCTGTTCGCCGACATCCGGGGTTTTACCAACTTTTCCGAGACCCATAGCCCTACAGAAGTTGTTGAAATCCTGAACACCGTCTTCCCTGAACTCATCAAAGTCGTCTTCAGGTGGAAAGGAACGTTTGACAAATACCTGGGTGACGCGGTGATGGCATTTTATGGTGCACCGGTCAGTTACGAGGACGACACCTGGCGCGCCATTCAGACGGCCTGGGAACTCAGGCAGGTCTTTGATGAATTGGTGGGTTCCTGGAAAGGCGGTGAGCTGGCCGACCTGGGACTGGGCATCGGTTTGCACTGCGGCGAAGCGGTGGTGGGCAACATTGGCTCAGAGCGGATGATGGACTATACCGTCATCGGCGATACAGCCAACGTGGCCCGGCGTCTGCAAGAAATAGCCAAGAAGGGGCAGATTCTCATCAGCGAAGCCATATACTCCGAAGTGAACGATCTCCTTCAGGCCGTCCGCCTGCAGCCCCAGAGAGTTCACGGGCGGCAGGAACCGATCGTGTATTACGAAGTAACGGGCCTCTCCTGAGTTGGAGAAGCCCGCTTATACGCAACCACACGACTTCCAAAGCATAAAGACTCTGGAAGTCGTATTCTTTTGGCACGCCCTATCGCAACACCAGCGCCAGAACGATCAGCACTGCCAACATGGCAGCGGCCAGGATAAAGATCCGCTTCAGATCAGCGATGACGTACTGATATTCCTCGGCAAAGCTCAACGACTCTGGTTGCGCGACCGCAGATGCGGCTTCTTGGACGACGCGACCGGGTTGTCTCTGTTGCCTTGTCGGTCGCCTCTGTCTGGCGCGACGGGTTTTCCTCGCTTTGGATTTGGCCATGATTTCATCTCCTCCGTTTGTGTCGGGCGTACAGAAACGAGCCCGCAAAATTACCTGTTCATTCCATTCGCTACCGAATGCTTTCAGTTTAGATTTCCAAGGCCATCATGAAGCCGATCTTGGATCACGTGCCGGTACAGGACTCATCGCAAAAGTTCGTACCGAAGCCCCGCACGTCTACGCATTCGGTCGTTCATCACTCGGACAACTGGGCAATGACCACCAGACGATGGGTGTCGACCATGTACGGATAGCACGTCTGCAAAGACAGGATCGGCTGTGTGGTGGGATACATCACACTGACGTCCGTCGGTTCCACGATCCGCTTCTCGCGGACAATGTACCGAAAAGACTTGGTGCCAGCGTAGACGATGACCTCGTCACCCAGGTCCAACTTTTCCAGATTTCGAAAGATCTGTCCGAAAATATCGTTGTGAGCCGAGACATATACGTTGCCCCGCTCGCCCGGATTAGCCGTGCCGATGTGATGCCCAATTCCCTTTTTGAGCGTTTCCCAGTCGTCTCCCTCCAGCACCGGTGCATCTATGCCGATTTCGGGGACGACGATACGCGTCGGCGGCTCAGATTCCGGCGTGGGGATGACGACAGGCGTCGCTGGCCGGGAGGCTATCCAGTCGCGCAGATGCTCCGGTACCGGCTGAGGTGTGCCGCCATCCACCGGTGGGGCATGCCCACCTGGCAACACAGCCACGCTGATGAGCGGGGTGGGTGAAGGTGTGGGGGTTTCTACCCTGGCCTGGGCGTATTCCCTGTTCAGCTTTTGCGTCTCGAGGAACGATCCCCCCAGCACCACGATCAGTCCAATCAGAGCGCCGACTTCCAGCATCAACAACGCCGCCTCACGCACTCGGCGCCAGTTCAGCACCCCACGTCGTCTCGTACCCCTGTCTGACCTGTCGTCCAGTGGCTCCACAGCAAGACTGCGACGTGTCCTGGTCATGCCCAAGGCCGGATCGGGCCCCTCCTCAGGTTGGGAGGGCTCTTCTTCCAGCGGTAGCGGACGGCCTCGAGCCAGGCGGCCCTGATCAGCCAGTCGCCGCATCCGCTCCTGGCGAGCGGCGCGTTTCTTGATCAGGAGGATCCGCTCCAATTCCTCGATGCTCAATTCGTCTACGATGCGTTTATCAGGCACAGCAAGCCTTTCCAGGCGATTTACAGCAGGCCAAGTATATCCCACAAGGGCTCATTTCGTCAAATTAGACTTTCGACCCGCGAGCCGCCGTCGCGCGACCTGAAAGATGTATCTCAATTCCTCCATCCGCAAGACCCATCCAGCAGCAAGATACACCGCCAATCCTGCTCCGCCTGCGCCACCGACGAGCGCCAGCCAGGCAACCGACCCGTCACTATAAACTGTCCGCTCGATCCAGCGGGCGGCGATCAACACGACGGCGGCCATGAGCGCCGAGGCCGCTGTTGCCTTGAGCAGCGCCCATCCCACGCCCAGACCACGCAGCCTGCCCATTCGACGCCAGGTCAAAACCAACATGACCAGCACGTGAGAGAAATGCTTGGCTGTGTCCGCTAGAACCAGGCCCAGCATGCCAAACGGCCCCACCCAACTCAGCGCCACAGCCAGGTAGACCCCCACGCTGATCACGCCCACCGCATTGGGCGTGACGGTATCCTGCCTGGCGTAGAAGGCATAGTTAAGCGGCCAGTCCACCGAGGCAAAGACCAGCCCAATCAGGTAGCCCCGCAGCGCTAGCGAGACCCAGGCCGTGTCCAGTGCCGTAAAGTCGCCATGCTGGAAAAGCAGTGCAATCACCGGCTCTGCCAGCACCCACAGGCCGATCACGGCCGGAACGATGAGCACGACGACCATGCGCAGCCCCATGCCAAAGGTGCGGCGAAAACTGGCCATGTCGTCCACGGCACTTGAGCGAGCCAGGGAGGGCAGCGCCGCCAGAGAGATGGCCACCGCCACCAGCCCGTGGGGGAACTGGATGATCCGCGTCGCGTAATCCATCCAGGCAGCAACACTTTCCCCGGCGAAGGAAGCCAGGCGACCATCGATGGCCACCTGCGCATTGCTGATTGCCACACCCAGGGCAACGGGCAAATAGAGCCGCAGGATCCGTCGCAGCGCCGGGTGGGACAAGTCGAGAGAAAAGCGCAGCAACCCGCCGCGCAACGCTGGCAACTGGATGAGCAACTGGAACATGGCCCCCAGGACAGCTCCCACGCCCAGACTGTAGATGTCGAGTCGACCTGCCAGCAGTGGGACAGCGACGACGATGCCCAGGTTGTAGGCTGCTGCCGCAAAAGCCGGCAGAGCGAATCGCTTGAGTGAGTAAAGCAGTCCCGTCGTCACACCTGATAGGCCAAAAAAGAGTATCGCCGGACCCATCAGCCGGACGAGGCGAGTCATTACCAGCAGCAAGTCGGCGCCGAGACCTTTCCCCTGCAGCCTGGCTACCGTTGGCGCGATGAACTCGAGCAACACTACAATGCTCCCCAACGCCGCCGCCAGCAGGCTAAAGACGACGCTGGCCGCGCGCCACAATTCGTCCCGGTGCTCTTCGGCCAGGTACCCGCTGAACACGGGCACCAGCGCCGCCGACAACATGCCGCCGACCAGTAGATCATAAGTCATGGTAGGAATGCGCGAGGCCAGGCGGAAGGCACTTACCGTCCCCTGGGCACCGAAAAAGTGCGCAATAACCGTCTCTCGTACCAAACCCAGTACGCGACTGCTGACGTTGCCCAGGGCAATGATGCCAGCCGAACGGGCCAGGCCCGGCCCAGCTTCTGTCTCCCGCAAGGTCTCTGACATGTGGCGACACTCCATTCAATTCGTGGGATAGACTGCCAGACTACCCGGCTATTGTACACGCCGTCGTTCGATTCGGCAAACAGGACGCAACTTGCGGTCAATTGCGGTGTTTTATTGAGTGTATGTTATCGGGTGATGACGGAGAATTCTACCTCTTCAAAGTGTGGTGATGAAGGAGGCGCGATGGGCATGACCAAACGGCACGGGCGGATCACGGGTTGGGGGATGTACGTTCCGGATCGGGTGCTCACCAATCACGACCTGGAGCAAATGGTGGACACCAACGACGAGTGGATCGTCAGCCGCACCGGTATCCGCGAGCGGCGCATCGCCGAGGCAGGGGAGACCAGTTCCACCATGTCGGTGGAGGCAGCTCAACGAGCGTTGGCGCGAGCCGAGGTGTCGCCAGAGGAATTAGATCTCATCATCATCGCCACCTCTTCGCCAGACTATTTTACGCCGCCGGTATCCAGCATGGTGCAAGATCAACTGGGTGCCACGAGGGCGGGCGCTTTTACGCTTGGGGCGGGTTGCACCGGCTTTGTCTACGCTCTCGTCACGGCCAGTCAATTCATCGAAAGTGGCATGTATGACAAAATCCTGGTCATCGGCGTGGAACACCTGTCTATAGCTGTTGACTGGACGGACCGCAATACCTGTGTCCTTTTTGGCGATGGCGCGGCTGCTGTGGTGCTAGAAATGAGTTGCCAGCCCACCGGCGTCCTCAGCGCCGAGCTGGGTTCCCAGGGCAAGGACTGGGATGCACTCATCTTTCCTGGCGGTGGATCGGCCAAGCCGTTTGGCGAGCAAACCCTGCCCAACAAAGAACAGTACCTGCGGATGGATGGTCGTCGCGTCTTCAAGTTCGCCACGCGAGCCATGGCGGACAGCACCCGCCGCGTTGTGCGCGAGAGCGGTCTCTCGTGGGGCGATATTGAACTCCTCATCCCGCACCAGGCCAATGCGCGCATCATAGACTTGGCCGTGCGGCGACTCAAGATCGACCCCGCCAAAGTGATGGTCAACGTGGATCGGTACGGCAATACTTCGGCGGCCTCAATCCCGCTGGCGCTGTGCGAAGCGGCTGACCAGGGTCGTCTCAAGTCGGGCGATCACTTGGTCATGGTCGGCTTTGGCGCAGGACTGACCTGGGCGGCGACGGTGGTTCACTGGCAACCGGAAAAGGTGGACGAAGCACCCATCCTGGTCGAAGACTGGCCCATCCGCGAACGACTACGCCAGCCGGTGACGAGCCTGCGCAACGCGATGTGGAGCGCTGGCGTCGCCGTCCGCTCCCGCCTCCAGGAAGCGAGCACGGTGTTGTTGCTACCTTTGTATACCTGGCAGGGCCGCTGGCGCAAACGACGGAGACAGCAAGACGAGAAGTAGCGCGCCGCTTTGAGTTCTGTGCAGGCGCTTACTCGCTCAGAGCCCTCACCTTCTGCCCAAGGTGAGGGCTTTGACTTGCGGGCAGCAGTGAGGCCTTTTGAAAGTCCTGCCAGGTCGTGGTATACTTGAGCCGGGAGGCAAACTGGATGTGCTGGCTACGGGAGTGCAGCGTTGCGTAGCCTGGGCACGTCGACAGCCATGTCAGTCCAGAAACTTCCATGGTAATAAGGAAAAACCATGACCAGTGCGACCGTGCCGAGACCATTCGTCAAATGGGCCGGGGGCAAGGGGCAATTGTTGACGCAGTTTGAGCCCTTTTGGCCGGCGGCGTTTCGTGGCTACGTGGAGCCTTTTGTCGGTGGCGGCGCGGTCTTTTTTCACCTCTGCCGGCAAGAGCGATTGACAGAGCCCGCTGTCCTCATCGATGCCAACGCAGCGTTGATCCTCTGCTACCAGGTCATCCGCGATGACCTGAAGAGCCTGCTGGTCGCGTTGCGCCGCCACGAGGTGCACCGGCTAGACTCCAGCTATTACTACGATGTGCGTGCCTGGGATCGCGACCCCGACTTTGCCCTGCGCCCAGCAGTGGAGCGCGCAGCCCGAACGCTGTTTCTGAATCGCACCTGCTACAATGGATTGTACCGTGTCAACCGGCAGAGCTATTTTAACGTGCCCTTTGGTCGCTACAAGAACCCTCGAATTGTCAACGAGAAGAACCTGCGCGCAGTGTGCGCCGCCCTGCAAGACGTTGAGTTGTATTGCGGTGACTTTGCGCAGTGCGTCGAATGGGTTCGCGCGGGCGACTTGGTCTACCTGGACCCACCCTATGACCCACTGAGCACCACCTCCTCGTTCACCAACTACACATCCGCCAGTTTTGGGGACGAGGACCAGCGTCGCCTGGCGGATCTGTTTCGGCAACTCGACGCCGTCGGCTGCCAGGTGATGCTGAGTAACTCGGATACAGCACGAATTCGTGAGTTGTACACCGACTACCGGCTTGAGGTCTTGCAGGCACGACGAGCCATCAACGCCAGAGGGGATGGGCGGTCGTCCATTCCAGAGCTGCTCATTCTCAACTACTAACCGGCCATCACTAGGTCATTCAGATTGCGCGAGACTGCTGGCTGAGCAGGGTCGAAGGGCTCGCCCGCATTCGATTTGAAGCTGACGTGCCCTGCTGCCCAAAGGCTTGCACTTTCTCCCGATCTGTGTGATAATAGATCGAGAAATTGAGACCATCACATTGCCTGATCCTGAAAGGAGAGATGAAATGAGTGTACAAATCAAGATCGAGTACTGTGCGGCTTGACACTATACGCCCCGTGCCGTCAGTTTGACGGACGCGTTGTTGGGCAAGTTCGAGTCAAGTATTGAAAGTATCACCCTGATCCCTGGCGGAGGTGGGGTTTTCGAGGTTGCTGTCAACGGTGACCTCATTTTCTCCAAGAAGGCACTGGGTCGCCATGCCGAGGTTGACGAGGTGCTAAAGAGCTTCAAGGCCAAGATCTGATCTATATCAGTTCAATAGACGCAAGCCCTCTCCGATGACCGGGGAGGGCTTGTCACGTTGTACTGCGGAAACGGGAACCCCGACACGTGGCCGGGGCCCTGGTCTAGAGTTGCCGTTCTTCCAGGATTTCCACATCGTCCACCGTCGGCAGGCTGAAGCTAAGGCAAGAGCCCTGGCCCACTTTGCTCTGTACCCAGATGCGCCCACCCTGCAACTCCACCAGGCGCTTGCTGAGGTGCAACCCCAGGCCATGGCCATAGATCTTGCGATCGTCGCCGGTGTCTACCCGGTAGAAACGATCAAAGATCTTGTCCCTGTGTTCTTGAGGGATGCCAATACCTTCATCGATGACGTTGACGACAATTTCGCCGTTTGCCGGGTCCACGATTTCCACCATGACCCGGCCCCCGTCGGGAGAATAGTTGATGGCGTTCTCCACCAGGTTATTGAGTACCATCTCAAGCTTGCTGCGGTCGGCCATGACAAAGGGCACGGCGTCGGGCGCTCTCAGCATGAGTTGGTGCCGATCGGTCTTTTCCTGGAAAGTACGGATGATTTGCCGGACGATAGGCAGCAGCGTTATTGGTTCCTGGCGCACCCTGATCTGGCCGGCCTCGATCTGTGAAACATCCAGGATATCCTCGACGAGACGGATGAGCTGCTGCGATTGAGTGTACACAATCTGAAGCATCTCTTGTGAGAGATCCTGGTCCAGAGACGAGTTGAGCATGAGTTCGACAGATGCGTTGATGTTGGTCAGGGGAGAACGAAGTTCGTGAGAGACGAGTGATACAAAATCAGATTTGAGGCGGTCAAATTCTCGCTCGGTTGATACGTCCCGAAAAGCAACGACGGCACCCACCACCCGTCCCTCGCGGTTTAGCAGGGGGGCAGCGCTGCTCGCCAGGAACATCTCTCGCCCGTCTCGGTGGAGGACAGCCGGTTCGCCTGATCCAGAAGAGACAGGCTGGCCGCTTTCCAGGGCTTGCTCGATGAGGGCGATCTGGTGACCGGGCCCATCGGCGTCCACATCGCGAAAAACTGTCGAGCACGACTTCCCCCGAACTTCCGCCTCCTTCCAGCCGGTGATGCGCTCAGCAGCAGGGTTATAGGTGAGAATATGGAGGCCACGATCCACGGTGTAAACGCCGTCAGCGATGCTTTGCAGGATGAGCTTGATCTTCCACTGCTCGCCGAGTACCATCTCAAAGAGGCGAGTGTTCTCGATGGCGACGGCAGCATGGTCGGCCACGCCGAGCAGGAACCGCCGGTCGTCTTCGGTGAAGGCATTGATACCTGAACTCTCCACGTCAATGACGCCCAACATCCGTTCGCCTCGCAGGATGGGAACCACCAGTTGCGAGCGTGTCTGAGGCAGAGAATGCTCGCCGTCCCGGTCAGCCAATACATCGCCGACCAGCACCGGTTTACTGCTGCTGGTGGCCCGTCCGATGATGCCGGCATCCCACTTGGGTTCCCATGCCGTGCCTGTCAGCGCCGGGGTGAGGTAGCCCTGAGATGTCCAATCCAGGCCGCCTTCCACTCGCAATCCTATGAGGCCTGCCTCGGCAGAAGTCATGCGGAGCGCGTGGCGCAGCACCAGGCTGGCGACGCGATCCATGTCCAGCACGCCGTTCAGGTCTCGGGCGACCTCCTGCATGATGGACAGTTCTTGCAGGCGCCGGGTGAGGGCACGATCGGTGCGGTCGTAGAGGCTGGCGTTCTCGATGGCGATGGCGGCATAGTCTGCCAGAGAGATGAGCGTGTCCAGATCGGTGCGGGAAAAAATCTTGGAGGAGTGTTGATTGTCCACACCCAGCACGCCGATGACTTCGTCTTTGACGCGCAGGGGCACATTGAGCAGAGACTTGGCCAGGTAACCAGTCTTGACCTTGAAGCGCTGGGAGTCTTCCAGGTAGTTGTACATGACTGGCTGACCCGTGCGGACGACACTGCCGGCAATACTGTCCTCGATCCTCAGGCGGAAGCCGGTGGCAAACTGCTCACCCAAGTTGAGAGCAGCGTGCTGATAGAGTTCGTTGGTTTGCTTGTCTACCAGAAAGAGGTATCCCGCGTCGGAGCCGGTCACAGCCACGGCCGCTTCGACGATGCGGTTGAGGACCCGCTCTACGTTGGAGCCATACAGGGTAGTGAGCTCCTTGACACGCTCTTCGAGCTCACTCTGGAGACGCGTCCGTTCCTCTAGCTGCCGCCGTTCACTGAGCACGCGATCGATGGCAGCGAGCATCTCTTCAATACGAAACGGTTTGCTGATATAGTCTTTGGCTCCCAGCCGAAAGGCGGCAACAATGTCATCCTCAGAGCCGTAGGCGGTCATCAGGATGACCGGGATGTTGGCCTGCTTTTCACGCAGGGAACGCAGCACGTCCAGCCCTGACATCTCGGGCATTTTCAGGTCCAGGATGATCAGATCCGGCCTTTCCGACAGGGCCATGTCCAGTCCCTGTCGCCCGTTGGTGCCAACCAAGGGCACATATCCATTGGGGCGCAACAAATATTCAGTAAGTAGCTCGATGCTCCCGGGCTTGTCATCCACGACCAGGACTGTTTCCCCAGCCACGGTCATCCCCCTTTTGTCCACTGTCAGCGATAGACGATCCCTGTACCCTGGATTGTATTGTACTTGCCAATAGCCTCTATGTCAAGTGCTGGTCATGCGGGTTGAATCTGTCTCTCAGCGCCCTTCCGTGTTGTGCGACAGGTGTCGGTGTTTCTCCAGAGAGGCACTCTCCACGGTGAGCGCACGCTCAACGTAGCTCAGCTATCCACTTCTCGACCTGGACACGGTCGGGAGCGTTAGGCACCCGTTCAAGGTAAGTTTCAAAATCGGCCAGGGCCGTCTCTCGCTGACCCAGGGCGCGGTGGGCCTTCGCACGGTTGTAGTAAGCGTCGGCGAACTGCGGGCGCATGGCGATGACCTGGGCAAAGTCGTCCACGGCCTGAAGCAGGCGCGCTTGTCGCACCTCTGGATCTTTTGCTTCCTCGCCATCGTTCAGACGGATGAGTCCCCGGCGATAGAATGCCTCACTCAGCGAAGGGTCCAACTCCAAGGCAGCCGTAAAGTCGGCTTCGGCCGATGGTTGGTTACTCAAAGCCAGGTGGGCCAGCCCGCGACGGAAGAAGGCCTCGGGCCAATCAGGGTTAAGCTTCAGAGCTTCCGAGAAATTCTCAACCGCTTGCTGGCGGTCGCCCTCCTGATCGCGGCTGATGTAAGCCAGGCCTCGCTGGAAATAGGCCTGGGTCGAACCGGGAACCAATTTAAGATAAGTCGCATAGTCGTCAATCGCCAGCCCGTATTGGCCCGTGTCGTGATACAACAAGCCGCGCCGGTAGAGGGCATCGGTCAGGCTGGCGTCTTGTTCCAATGCCGCTGTCAAATCGGCAATGGCAGCTTCGGGAGCACCCTGAGGGACCTGCGCAAGCCCTCGATAATAGTAGGCGCGCGCGACGTCATACTCCAGATGGATCGCCTCGGTGAAATCAGCAACAGCCTGAGGGTAAGCATCGAGACGCATGTAGAGCAAACCGCGATCATAGCACGCCCACTTGAAGGCAGGATCGCACCGGATAGCCGTGTTAAAGTCCTGCAAAGCCAGGAGATCACCTTCTTCATCTCCCCGCAACTGGTACAGACGACCCCGGATGTAGTAGGCTGCCGCGGCAGTGGGGTCTTTAGGCCCAGCTTCAATGAGCGTCTTAAAGTAGGCAATGGCCCGGTCCGCCTGGTTGGGCTCCAGACGGATGGACAGAGTCAAGTCACTCAGCGTGCCTCTGTAGTCGGTCAATTGAAAGCGAGCCAGCGCCCGGTGATAGTAGGCCGCTACCATAGTGTCATCTCGCTCCAAAGCTGTACCAAAGTCGGCGATCGCCCGGCTATAGCTCTCTTGTTGAAAGTGGACTTGACCGCGCCAAAAGTACGCGTCAGCAAAATGCTCATCGCGCCGGATGGCCTCCGTCAGATCGTCGAGAGCTCGCTGCAGACAGTTTTCGCCTCCCCTGAACAGGTGAACGCGGCCCCGCATGTAATAGGCACGGGCGACGACATCCGGCCTTGAACTACTGTGGATGACTCGGTCGAGCTCGTCCAATGCTATCTGGCTGAGGGTGGGCTCCAATCGAATGGCGATGGCCAAGCTCTCTGCCGCCTGGCCGTAGAGCTTGCGCTGCAGATAGATCAGTCCCCGGTAAAGGTGAGATTCGGCCAAGTTGGCGTCCAGAGTCAGAGCGGCGTCAAAGTCGGCCAGCGCCAGGCTGTAGTCTTGCCGCTCATAGTAAGAGACACCCCGCTTGTGGTGAACCGGGGCTGGTTGCTGGTAGTTGTTTGCGAGAGTAACGGTATAGTCGGCGATGGCAGGCAGATGATCGCCGATCTTGGCATACACCTGTCCGCGACGGAAATAGGCATCGGCGAGGGTGGGATCGATCTTGATGACCGCGCTATAGTCGGCAATAGCCTGCCTATCCTTGTCCTGCGCCTCGTAGATTTGCCCGCGAAGGAGATAGCTGTGCACGAAGGTTGGGTCGGCGCTGATGGAGCGGTTCAAGTCGTCGAGGGCACCGTCCGTGTCCAAAGATCGCTCATACGTCAGATAGGCGCGCATAAAGTGAGCAGGAGCCGATTGGGGGGCCTGGGCGTAGGAGGTGACGAGTTCGCCAAAGTACGCTATCGCCACTTCGTACTGCGCCTCATCCAGTTCAGCGGCCGCCTTCAGGCGAGCCTGGGCCTGTTCGTACTCACCCCGGTGGAACAACGCCTTCCCCCGGCCCAAGTAGGCGTTGGCTTTGTCCGATGCTTCAGCGGCGAGCAGGATGACGGCATCAAAGTCAGCTTCGGCCAGCTCATAGTCTCGGCGGCTCAGATAGGCATCGCCGCGCAAGAGATACACCTCGACGTGGCGACGATCCGCTTGCAGAGGCTGCTGTTGGAAAATATCGTCTTCCAGGAAGAAAGTGAAATCCTCGATGGCAAGTTCCCATTCCAAGAGTTCAAGGTATGCCCGGCCACGCCAATAGTAGTCCTCCAGCCAGGGGTAGCTTGCCTTCTCCAGGGCGACCCCAAAATCCTGTGCAGCGGCCCGATAGTCTTCAAGGGCAAAGTTGGTCAGCCCCCGGCCGTGGTAGACCTCGGCCTCCCAACCGTCCGATTGGAGGTCAGCGGCGGCGTCAAAGTCAGCACGGGCCAGCAACAGGCTCTGCTCGTCGCCCAGGGCGAGGTAGACATAGCCTCTGGCAGTGTAGGCCAGGCCAACCATCGGACTGGCTGGATCACGGGCAATGACCTCGCCAAAGGTTGCGATGGCCTGCACACCTAGCTCCGGATCAGCCTCGGCGGCCACAGACAAGTCGTAGAAAGCTGCGTCATCCTTGATCTCGTAGGCGACCAGGCCACGGTAGTAGTGAGCTTCGCTGCGATAGACATCGTTCTCGATGGCGACCGTCAAGTCCTCGATGGCTCTCGAGTAATCGTCCTGTGCGGCATAGGCACGCCCACGCCAGTAGTAGGCCTGCAGCCGAGTGGGGTCCTGCTCCAACGTGGCGGTCAGGTCCGAGACGGCATCCCGATTTTGACCCAGGTAATAAAGAGCCAGGGCGCGCTGAAAACGGGCATCGATGTGGGTCTCGTCTTCGGCGAGCAGAAGGCTGAAATCCCTGGCTGCCTCGTTGTATTGCCCAAGGGCAAAGTGAGACAGACCTCGACGATAGAGAGCCGATGTCCAGAGAGGGTGCGAGGTCGCCGTCTCACCTACGACGACGGCACTGAAGGCTTCGATGGCCTGTGCGTGATCCCCCTGGCTGGCCAGAGCAAAGCCCAGGTAATAGTACACTTCGCGGACGTCGGAGTAGCCCTCATCCAGGGCTATTCGCAGGTCACTCTCTGCTTCCGCGTACTGGCCCAGTTCGTTGTAAACCAGACCCCGCTTGAAATGGAGGATGTCCAGCCGAGGAAAGTCTTCTTTCAGCGCCTGGTCATAGTCCTGCAATGCTTGGCGATAGCCATCCAGGGCTACTTGCCGGGCGGTCTGACCATCGGCCTGCTTGTGATAGTACAGTCCGCGATGGTAATGGGCAAAGGAGAGGGGATCGTAGTTTCGCTCGACAGCCTCGTTCGCGTCAGCGATAGCAGACTCGTAATTCTGCTGCCGGTAATAGACCAGACCTCGGTTGTAATAAGCGGAGGCCAGGTCGTCAACCTCGCGCTCAATGGCGGACGCCAGGTCTTGGATAGCCAGGTTTTGATTATCCTTATTCTCTCTGTCCTGGGCAGCATAGATGCGAGCGCGCTGCAGATAAGCCTGGGCGACGAGGTTCCGGTCGAGGTTGATGACAGCCGTGCAATCACTAATGGCCTTGTCCCACGCCTCGAGGACACCGTACGTTTCGGCTCGCTTGAGAGAGGCCTCCTCCAACCCAACCAGTGGCTGATCTCCGTCATCGGCTTGCCCCTGGGCTTCCTGAATGGCGATGGAAAAGGCAGTGAGGGCAGGCTGGTAGCGCTGTTCCGCCAGGTAGAGCTGACCGACGATGAAGGCCGCTCCGTTTGTGATGTCGTAAGGAAGCTGGTTGACAGGCTGCACCCTCGCAGTTGAAGGGTATTCGACCTCGTAAAACAAGAGGAGTTTCTCAACCTCGCCACTCGTCAGGTGAAAGACGGGAGTCACCGTCGGTCCATCCGTGTCGCCCTCGATGGCGCCACCGACGACCAGCGTCACAGGCGCAGCCGCCCACACACGCGCCAGGCTGTCGTCCACGACGGTGTCGGTGATGACGTTCTGGATACGCCACACATGAATCCCGTCCAGTTGATCGGCCAGTGTATTTCTCAGGCGGCCAGCGACTTCTTTGGCCAGGGCTTCGCCGACGATGTCGCTCCCCTGAGATGAAGCCGACTCGTCAAAACGAGCGACGACAATCAGCACGTCGCTCTGTGTAACAATGGGAAAGAGAGACCGTGAGATCTGTGGGCCAAAGTTGTAGATCAGAAAGGCCACAATCAGGAAGCCCAATACGACCAGGCCACGCCGCGCCCAGGGCCAGGCGCGTTCAAACCAGCCCGGACCCTGCCAAGGTTCCAGGGTGAACGGAGGGTACTTGCCCGTCTTGTCTCTCACCCACGTGCCCCACTGTCGCAGGATAGCACGCAGGCGATCGCGGTGGGCACTATCGCGGGTGACCAGGCCAGCAAGCGCCACGTCTCGCATGAAGGCGCGCAGCCGATCCAACTGTTCGCCGCTGAAGGGCTCCTCCTGAATCATCCATTCCACCTGGAGGTGCTCTCGCTCTATGGCGTCAAGGCTCTTGGCTCGTCGCCGAACCTTCTGTTCACTACCGGGAGGTTCTTGTAGAGACCGTTGCCTCCGCCGGCGAACCCTGAGCCTCATGGCGACCATGCTTTTTTTGAGTCTCAACCGCACCTTGCTCACCGTTTGCCTACATCTCTCGATATTACTCACCGATCCTCTCCGTCGCGTCGGCGGCGAGTTCCGAAACCTGGCGTGCGATCTCCCGCATGGCTTTGTTTGCCTCGATGAGACTTGCCTTGCACACGTGAACTATTTCGTTGGTGCGTTCCCTCACCGCCCGGGGGTCGGATCCCCTGAACGCAGTCTCTATCTCGGCGCAGAGTTCGGCCATCTCGATCATCCACACAGGGCCGAGAATGGCGTCCTCTGTCACTTGGTATGGTTGCCCAATGTATTGAATCGTCTCCGCAAAACGGGCCAGCTGCTGAATTTCGAATTGGCAACCTTTTTGCCACAGGTCGCGCTCCCGATCGCCGATCGAGGGGACACCGCTCACCGCCAGACCGAACAGGTCCAGACGGGTAAGCAGATTTTGCAGATAGTCGTGCAGGTCCTTCTGCTCACCAAGGACGCGGGCCAGGCGAAGCAAATCGGCAGCCCAATGGTGTTTTTCCTTGGTAAAGATGCGCCCATCAGGAGCGCGGCTGTAGAGCACCGGAATGCCCCAATCCGGCTGGCCCAGGCCAAAGTCACCCATGATAGCTTTGCGAGCCTCGGCCACACATTGCTCCAGGGGCAGGTCATCGGTCAGGGCAGCATAGAACTCGCGGGCAAAGAGGTGGGCCGCGTCGTCGGGCATGGGGAACTGCATGGCCACCACCGCTGGCACGCCAAAGCGCACCAGCGCCGGGGCCACCGCCAGGAAAGGGTTGCCATCTTTGGGGATGCGGGCCGTCTCACAGGCATTGAGGATAGCCAGGCGCACCGGGGTGTCCAACAGGAAATAGCTCAGCGTCTCGGCATCCAACAAACGTCTGCGCTCGCCCTCGTCCTCCATCACCAGGTGGCCGCGACCCCGGCTAAAGACGCCGTGCCCGATAAAGTGCAGAATGTGAAACTCTTCGCGCAGCCGGTCCTGGAGCGCATTGCGCGTGGCTTCTTCCAGGAACACGACTTCGATCTGGCCGCTGGCACGCAGTTCCTGGAGCCCGTCCTCGATGGCGGCCTTCTCACGGTCTGCATCGAGGGGCATCATGTCAGATGGGCTGGAAATGACGACGAGGATCTTGAGCGGTGGAGAGACGGCCAAGGGCAGTTGCGGCTCGGCCCACTCGATAAAACGCACCAGCAGCGTAGTGGGGGAGAGAGCGACGAAACGACGAGTCTGATGGGCATCGAACAGGTATTCCCAGGGCAAGCCGGCCAGATGGGGATCGTCTACGTGCAACCGCAAGCGCAACGGTTTGTCACGGCCAGTCATACCAAGGGATCGGAGCAATAGCGCGTTCACGGATGGCGGGAACAGACTCTGGTAAAGCCGCGTGCCGAATTCACGTAGGAGCGGTCCGTCGGTGTCCAGGCTGCGAAGCCGCTCCATGGCGGCGTCGAACTCGGCCCACTCGTGGGGTGCAGTCACCTGCTCTGGACAGGGTGTCTGACCCGCCGGGCAGTTCAGTACTTCGACATACGTCTGTCCGTTCTCAGTGGTGATACGGAGGTCAAAGTCCAGGTACTCCATGGGATTCTCTGGGCAGGAGGTAATGAAACGACTCTGCCCAGATTATACTCTATTCTGACAGCGAGGGCAACTCTACGAAACGCGTTCGAGAATGGCCTGCGCCACGACCAGCCCCGAGGCCGAGGCTTGCACCAGTCCACGCGTGATGCCCGCGCCGTCTCCGGCGGCAAAGAGATTGTCCACCTCGGTCTCCAACTCGGGCGTCAGCCTGAGGCGCGACGAGTAGAACTTGACCTCCACACCGTAGAGCAGCGTGTGTCGCGAGGCGACGCCGGGTGCGATCTTGTCCATGGCGTGGAGCATCTCCAGCAGGTTGACGACGTAGCGATAAGGCAACACCAGGTTGAGGTCGCCGGGAGTGGCCTCCTCCAGAGTGGGGGTGACGATACAGCGGGCCAGCCGCTGTGCCGTAGAACGCCGGCCTTGCTCCAGGTCGCCCAGGCGCTGGACGATGATGCCGCCGCTGAGGAGATTAGCCAGCCGGGCGATAGACTTGCCGTAGGCAATGGGATCTTTGAAAGGCTCGGTAAAGTTCTTGCTGACCAGCAACGCAAAGTTGGTATTGGCCGTGCGACGGTCGGCATACGAGTGGCCGTTGACGGTCATCACGTCGTCCACCCATTCGGCGACGACCTCTCCGTAGGGGCAGACGCAAAAGCTGCGTATCTTGTCGTCAAAGGCACGGGAGTAATAATGTAGCTTGGGCTCGTAAAGCAGGTCGGTGAGCGGGCGGAGCACCTCGGCAGGCAACTCGACGCGGACACCCAGGTCTACCGGGTTGACGGTGAGGGACAGCTTGAGCTCAGCGGCGACGCCGGACAGCCATTGGGCGCCCTCGCGCCCCGGCGCGACGACGACGAAGCGACCCCGCCAAGTCTCTCCGCCGGTGGTGACGACACCGGTGGCGCGCCCATTTTCGACCAGGATGCCGGTCACCGCGGTGCGATCGGCGATCTGAACCCCCTGGCGAATCAGGTCGGCACGCATGGCGTGGAGGATATCGGCACTGTGCTCGGTGCCCATGTGGCGGATGGGCACCTTCAGCAGGCGCAACCCGGCCAGGGCGCTCTGCTTCTCCAGGTCTTCGATTTCGTCGATGCGTGTGCCGTGCACCGGTCCGCTGGCCCCATAGCCGACGTAGACGCCGTCCACCCGCTCGATCAGTTGGGCCGTACGCTCCTCGCCGATGATGTTCGGCAGATGACCGCCCACGGCCGGCGAGAGGGTGAGCTTGCCGTCGCTGAACGCGCCAGCGCCGCCCCAGCCACAGAGCAGGAAGCAGATCTGGCAATGAATGCACTGGCCGCCGGGCCGCCGGGCCGGGCAGACCCGCTGGTCAATGTCGGGCCCCTTGTCCAGGAGGGCAACCGACAGATTGCCCTGCTGGCTCAGCCCCAACGCGGCAAAGATGCCGGCCGGGCCGGCACCTACGATAATGACGTCATAGTTAGGGGACATACTCGCCAGCGGTTTGGGCAATTCGTCATACCTCTGGTCAGCCAGCGCAGGCATGGTATCCAGAAATAGGATATCAAAATCCGCACAGCCAGACGCAAGAACAACAGCAATTCAGAAGCTCTACGATTGGCCGCCGTGGACAGGTGTGTTTTCTCTGAGCGAGTGAACACTTTCAACGATGTATATAGGCCCGTGACTTGTGTCCACGATTCCTGATCCGGAGGAGGGTAACGCGGTGTTTTCGACGTTGGAGGAACAAGTGTGCACTGTAGTACTTGTTACTGTGCAACCATCAGCGCCAACCGGCGCACTAGTTCGTCTGCTTGCACCGGCCCCACTTTAATCCAGGCAACCTTGCCCTCGGCGTCAATGACAAAAGTCTCTGGCACGGCCCTGACACCGTAGGAACGGCCGATCTTACCCCTGGGATCGGCACCGTTCGGGAAAGTAATCCCGAACTCCTGGATAAAAGCCCGCGAGGCATCCTCGGCATCCTTGTAGCTCAGCCCCAGGAAAATGACTCCCCTGCCCTCGTACATCTCCCACATCTCCTGCAGGTCTGGAGCCTCCTGGCGGCAGGGGTTGCACCAACTGGCCCAAAAGTTGAGCACCACGACCTGTCCGCGCAGGTCACTCAGGGCGACCTCAGAGCCGTCGAACAGGTCGAGGGAAAAATCTGGCGCAGGGTCCCCTTGCAGCGGACGACCGCCGTAAGGAGAGAAAAAGGCAAAGGCAAGCAGCGCCAGCAGCCCCAGCCCGACAACGATGGACAAGATCCTGGTCACATTTTGGGTCACTTTTACTCTCTCGTGGTGGTTGATATGAGCCCAGCGGCTAGATATATTGTACCTCATTTTTTGCAAAAGGTAAAGAAGTACTAACCTCCGCCTCTCATACTATGCGCGCATCCAACATCGCCGGCTGTTTATCGCGTTGCACGTCGGGGATAGTCTCTCTTGAGTGTTGCCAAGAGATCTGAATTCATGACCAGGTCGTCGAGACCAAGGTGCTGAGAAGCCTTTGCTGGGGGATCCAATCCGCTCCGAGAGTGAAATACACCCCCATACGTTCGATGAACTTGACAACGTACGTCGCTTGTGATAAAATGAACTATGTGATGGCAATACGCCAGAGAATTTTGTGCTCATCATAGGGCAACTAGCAAGGAGGCTCGTTGATGCCCGCTGATTATCTTCCGCTCTTGTTCCTTATCGCTGTAGCTGCGCTTTTTGCCGTTGTTGCTATTGGCCTCCCCTCACTTCTCGGCCCCCGCAAACCCAGCAAGACCAAGATGTCCACCTACGAGTGTGGCAAACTTCCCTTTGGTGACGCGCGCCGGTCTTTTCCTATCCATTATTACATGGTCGCCATGCTCTTTGTCGTTTTCGACATCGAGGTGATCTTTCTCTACCCCTGGGCTGTCCTCTTTCGCAAATTCGATCCCAGGTTGTTTGGCCTGATCGAGATGGGTGCCTTTGTCGGCCTTCTCCTGGTCGGGTACGTGTACGCCTGGCGCAAGGGTGCGTTAGAGTGGGATTAGCGGGTTGCGAACTCGGAATTGCGAATGATGACTCGTGAACCGCAACTGCAATTTCCCTTGAAAGGCTTACGACATGGGACTTGAGACCAAGTTGCCCGATGGTATCGTTACGGCCAAGCTGGAGGATGTTGTCAACTGGGCACGGAGCCGTTCGTTCTTTCCACTGACCGCTGGCCTGGCCTGCTGCGCCATCGAGATGATGCACGCTGGCAGCTCACGACACGATATTGCCCGCTTTGGCGCCGAGGTGTTCCGCCCCACGCCGCGCCAGGCTGATTTGATGATCATCTCGGGGCGCGTGTCACAAAAGATGGCCCCGGTGGTGCGTCGCCTGTGGGAGCAGATGGCGGAACCCAAGTGGGTCATCGCTATGGGGGCCTGCGCCTCGTCGGGAGGGATGTTCCACAACTATGCTATCCTGCAAGGCGTGGACACGATCATCCCAGTCGACGTTTACGTGCCCGGCTGTCCGCCCCGGCCAGAGGCATTGCTGTACGCTGTCACCAGGTTACAAGAGAAAGTGATGACTGAGAAATTCAAGGATCGAGCGTAGGGGGTAACCGTTGGCGGAAGGAAATATCAACCTTGAAAAGCTTGGAGCCCAGTTTCCAGAGACGGTCCTGGGCGCAACGGAGTATCGGGGCGAGACGACAATCACCGTCGGTCCGGAGCAGATTGTCGACATTTGCACGTACCTGCGAGACGATCCAGATTTCAAGTACGACCAGTTGACCTTTGTCTCGGCGGTGGATAACCTGGCGAGGAACGGGCAGACGGCCGACGATCACCGCTTCGATGCGGTATATCAGCTTCACTCGCTGACGCATCGTCGCCGCCTGCGCTTAAGAACCCCATTGAAAGGGAACGCACCTCGCATCGCCAGCGTCGTGCCGGTCTGGCCGGCGGCAAACTGGCATGAACGAGAGACCTATGACTTGATGGGCGTTGTCTTTGAGGGACACCCGGATCTGCGCCGCATCTTGATGCCCGACGACTGGGCCGGCCATCCTCTGCGCAAGGACTATGCTCTGGGCGGCGATCCGGTGGCTTTCACCGTCAATCTGGACGACCCGGCGATGCAGACGATCGGCCAGGTCACGCGGGAGGTGCCAACGTTGCCCTCGGTGCCGCCGCCCGGCTCCGACCCCGACCGCTACATGCTGATCAACTTTGGCCCGCAGCACCCGGCGACCCACGGCGTGTTGCGCATCGTGGCCGAACTGGACGGCGAGCGTGTGGTAGACATCTACCCCGACATTGGGCACCTGCACTCAGGCATCGAAAAGATCGCCGAGTACAAGCTCTACAACCAGGTCATCCCGTACACCGACCGGATGGACTATGTATCGCCCCTTAACAACAACCTGCCCTGCGTACTGGCCACGGAAAAGCTGCTGGGCATCGAAGCGCCGCCTCGCGCCCAGGTGTTGCGCGTCGTCTTGTGCGAGCTTCAGCGGCTGGCAGCGCACCTCATCTGGTTTGGTACCAGCATCCTCGACCTGGCTGGCGTGGGTATGAGCCTGTTGATGTATGCCTTCCAGGACCGCGAAAGCATCTACGACATCATCGAGATGGTGTCCGGGGCGCGCATGACGCCCAGCTTTCTTACTGTGGGTGGTCTGCGGTGGGACGTGCCGGCTGGCTTTGTGCCCCGCGTGCGAGAGTTCCTGACCGAGTTCAAGGACCGTCTGCGCGATCAGGACAGGCTGATCTCCAAGAACCCCATCTATCTTTCCCGGGTTGATGGCATCGGCTATTTGAGCCAGGAAGATGCAATCGCCTGGGGGGTGACCGGCCCATGTCTGCGGGGCAGTGGCGTGGCATTCGACCTGCGCAAGGAAGAGCCGTACATCGGTTACGAAGACTTTGACTTTGACGTGCCCAGCTTCCCAGAGGGGGATGTGCTGGCACGCTACAAAGTGCGCATGGAAGAGATGTGGCAAAGCATGCGCATCATTGAACAAGGGCTGGACAGGCTGCCTGACGGCCCGGTAAAGGTGGCCGACCGCAAGATCAGTCTACCGCCGCGTGAAGAGTTGGACACCAGCATGGAGGCGCTCATCCACCAGTTCAAGCTGGTGACGGAGGGCTTTTCGCCGCCACCGGGCGAGGTGTACGTCGGTTGTGAGAACCCCAAAGGCGAACTCGGCTTCTACATGGTGTCCGACGGCACGCCCAAGCCGTATCGCTGCAAGATCCGCGGGCCGTCCTTCTCCAACCTGGCCACGTCGTCGCTGATGGCGAAGGGTGGGTTGCTTTCTGACTTGGTGGCCGTCGTCGCGTCGGTAGATATTACGTTGGGAGAAGTGGATCGGTAAAGATTGGAAGGATAGAGGGAGAAGAAGGGACATCCAGCCGTCTATCTTTCCCGTCTTCACGGAGGCAATTGTGCTTTCTGAGGAAGTAAAGACCAGGATCACACAACTCAAAGACCGTTACCCGCACGCCAAGTCGGCATTGCTGCCGGCGTTGCACCTGGCCCAGGGAGAACACAATGGCTGGCTGAGCGACGAGGTGATGGCAGAAGTGGCTGAGGCCATGGGCTTGCCGCCCGCCGAGGTGCGCTCGGTGGCCAGCTTCTACACCATGTTCCACCGCCAGCCGGTGGGCAAGCATCTCGTCCAGGTGTGCACCAATCTGTCCTGTTCGCTACTCGGCGCGGGGCACATCGTCGAGCATGTCAAGCGTAAGCTGGGCATCGAGGTAGGCGAGACGACCGCCGACGGCCAGTTCACACTGCTGGAAGTGGAATGCCTGGGTTCCTGCGGTACCGCACCGATGATGCAGATAAATGATACCTATTACGAGAATTTGACCGTTGAACGGGTAGATGAGATTTTGAACCAGTTAGCCAAGGAGTAGGGGTGGCAAGATGGAAGATTGGAAGGATGCTTACCCAATCTCTCATCCTTCCAACCTTCTAATCCACCAGGGGTAAGCATGGAAAAGTTCTTACTGCGCAACGTGGGAATCCCCAACTCGTGGGACATAGATACATACGTCGAGCGGGGTGGCTACCAGGCGCTGTCCAAGGTGCTCGAGGAGCATCAGCCAGCGGACATCGTAGCGACGGTCAAAGCGTCCGGCCTGCGAGGGCGGGGTGGCGCTGGCTTTCCAGCAGGTGTCAAGTGGGGCTTTTTGCCGCCGGGTACCTACCCGCGTTACATGGTGTGTAACGCCGACGAGGGTGAGCCAGGCACGTTCAAAGATCGCGTTCTCATTGAGCACGACCCGCATGGCCTGATTGAGGGCATCGCCGTCTCGTCCTACGCCTGCGAGGCCGAGATGGCCTTCATCTACATTCGGGGCGAGTACGAGTTCGGGGCGCAGAGGCTGGAGCAGGCCATCGAACAGGCCTACGAGCGAGGCTACCTGGGGGAAAACATCCTGGGTAGCGACTACAACTTGGACATGATCGTCCATCGCGGCGCGGGGGCCTACGTCTGTGGCGAGGAGACGGCGCTGCTTAGTTCCCTGGAGGGCGATCGCGGCCACCCCAAGCTCAAGCCACCCTTCCCGGCCAGCGAGGGCGCCTACCGCAAACCAACCATTGTCAACAACGTCGAGACACTCTTTAACGTGCCGTTCATCGTCGAGCGCGGTGCCGACTGGCACCGCAGCTTTGGCACGGAGAAAAGCATTGGCCTCAAGCTGTTTAGCATCAGCGGCCACGTCAACAAACCGGGTGTCTACGAGTTGCCTCTGGGCACACCGATGATGACGCTGATCAACGAGTACGCCGGTGGCCCCAGCCAGCCCATCAAGGCAGTCATTCCCGGGGGGTCTTCCACGCCAATGCTTCCGGCTGGCAAACTGGCGAGCCTGACACTAGATTACGAGGCGATCGCTGAGGCCGGCTCCATGCTTGGCTCCGGTGCTGTCATTGTCATTGGCGAGGGAGCATGCATCGTCCAGGCGGTGGAGCGGCTGGCCGAGTTCTATCGCCACGAGAGTTGTGGCAAATGCATCCCCTGCCGCGAGGGCACCGATTGGCTGTATCAGATCCTCCATCGCATCGAGCAGGGCAAAGGCCGCGAGAAAGACCTCGACCTGCTGCTGGACATCTGCGACGGTATTGCTGGCAAAAGCTTTTGCCCCCTGGGCGACGCGGCACTGGGTCCGGTACAGTCCAGTATCGAGCACTTTCGCGACGAATACTTGTTTCACGTCCGCGAAAAGCGGTGTATGGTATAAGCGAGGATAGCTAGCGTATGCAGCAAAAGATCACGCTGACGATAGATGACCAAGAGATCGCCGTCCGACCCGGCACAACGGTGCTGGAGGCAGCACAGCAGTTGGGCATCGAGATTCCGACCTTTTGCCATCATGCTCGCCTGGTGCCCGTGGGCGCCTGCCGCATGTGCCTGGTAGAAGTCGAACGGATGCGCGGCCTGCAAACCGCCTGCTCCACTCACGTCCGCGAGGGCATGGTCGTGCGCACAAGAACGCCGGAGGTGCTCAAGGCCCGTCGTCAAAACCTAGAGTTTCTGTTGTTGCACCACCCCTTGGACTGCCCGGTGTGCGACAAAGGCGGCGAGTGCGAGTTGCAGGATCAGATCTTCAAGTGGGGACCGGGCGAGAGCCGCTTCGTCGAGGAGAAGCGCCACAAGACAAAGACATATCCGCTGAGCGACGCCGTGATGCTCGACCAGGAGCGGTGCGTGCTCTGCCAAAGGTGCGTGCGCTTTATGCAAGAGTGGGCCGGCGACCCACAGATCAATTTTTTCGAGCGAGGTCGCAACACTGTGGTGGACGTATTCCCCGGCCAGCCATTCGACTCGCTCTTTGCCGGTAACACGATCGACCTCTGCCCTGTGGGTGCGCTGACCAGCCGCGTGTTTCGTTTCCGGGCGCGGGTGTGGGAGATGGAGCGCGTGCCCAGTGTGTGTATCGCCTGCGGCGTGGGATGCAACATCACGCTCGACGTCAAGAACAACGAACTGCGGCGCATTGCACCCCGCCTGAATCGTGAAGTCAACGACCAGTGGATGTGCGACCGAGGTAGATTCGACCACAGTTTTGTGGAACGAGAGGATCGCCTCACAACGCCGTTGATTCGGCGGAACGGAGAACTACAACCGGCCACCTGGAACGAGACGCTGTCACTGGTGAGCGAGCGATTGGCGGGCATCGCCCACGAGCATGGCCCCCATAGTGTGGGTGGCATTGGGTCGGCGCGGGTGACCAACGAGGCGAACTATCTTTTCCAGAAACTATTCCGGAGCATCCTGGGCAGCAACAACGTGGACTATCCGGGAAGGATGCCGGACACGGCCAAGGCGGTGGGGGCTATGGCTGACCTTCACCGCGCTGACTCGGTCTTTTTGATGGGACTGGATCTGTTGCAAGCTTCGCCCATTATTGAGTTGTTCATGCGGCGCATTGCGGTCATGCACGGCGTCAAACTCATCGTCGCCCATCCCGAACAGGTACCTCTGACACGCTTTGGCCTCTGGCTGCCGTATCAACGGGGCACCGAAGAGATCCTCTGCCAGGGCGTGGCCCGCGCCATGGTGGACACTACCCTGGCCAAGTACCCCGCCGGGCGTCAGGAAACGTGGGAGGCCTGGGCCAAGGCGATCACCGTCGAGAGGGCGGCCGAGGCGACCGGCGTTTCGGTCGAGGCGATTCGACAGGCGGCCTGGATTCTGACCGAGGATCGGTACGGCATCGCGACACACAGTACGGACGTGGGACGTGGACCAAAGGGCATGGCCAACCTGGAGGCACTGCGCCGCCTGACAGCTATGGCCGGCAGCCACGGGCCGTTCTACATCGCCGAGCGGGCCAGCACCGTAGGGGCCATGGATATGGGCATCGTTCCTCACCGGCTGCCCGGTCCTTTCCCGCTGGAGGACTCTGAGGCGCGACGACGACTGGTGCAGGTTTGGGGGATCAAAGAGACGGCACTGCCCACACAGCCTGGTCTGGGAGAGATCGAGATGTTCGAGCCAGGCGCGCTGAAGGCCCTGTATATCATGGGCTATCGCCAGTACCCACCGGGCGATGCTGCACATCGGGCTGTGGAGGGATTAGACTTTTTGGTCGTGCAGAATATTTCCCTCACCGAGATGGCAGCCCAGGCTGACGTCGTTTTACCTGCAACTAGCTTTGCCGAGTTGGATGGCACCTACACCAACCTCAAAGGCCAGGTGCAGCGGGTACACCGGGCGTTGAGACCACTGGGCGACAGCCGGGCAGATTGGCAAATCTTGGCCGAGTTAGGCCAGCGATTGGCAGCCACCGAGAAGCAGCAGGCGCGCTGGGCCTACGCCAGTCCAGCAGCCGTCATGAATGAGATCGCCAGAGCGGTTCCGGCCTATGGCGGGATCAGCTACACGACGCTGGGCGAGATGGGCAAACGGCGAGCGGGAGAGTAGAGGCAAGACTATGGATTGGATAGACACCTGGTTGATCCCTATCATCATGAGTTTTGTTATTGCCTTCGGTTTGCTGATAGGCTTTGCTTACGCCACCTGGCTAGAGCGGCGAGGATATGGCCTCTTCCAATTGCGCCGGGGGCCGAACCGCGCCGGACCATTCGGGTTGCTCCAGCCGTGGGCTGACGCGCTCAAGGCGTTCTTCAAAGAGGAATTGGTGCTCGATACGGTGGACAAGGTCGTCTATGTCATCGCGCCGGGCATCGCCATGGGAATGTCGCTGTTGCCCTTTGCCGTCATACCCTTTGGCAAGCCGATCTACCTCTTTGGCCACGAGATTGCCTTGCATCTGGCCGATGTCAGCATTGGCGTCCTGTGGATATTGAGCGTCGCTGGGTTGGGGACATACGGCATCGTTCTGGGCGGCTGGAGCAGCAACAACAAGTACTCGTTGATGGGTGCGCTGCGCACCACGGCCCAGCTCCTCAGTTACGAATTGCCGCTGGGCCTGGCGATCCTCAGCGTGATCCTCACCGTCGGTTCGCTGAGGCTGTCGGACATTGTCGAGTTCCAGTCACCCGTGCCGCTTGCGGTGTTGCAGCCGGTAGCGTTCCTCATCTTTATCATCAGCATATTCGCCGAGACAAATCGCTCCCCCTTTGACCTGCCTGAGACAGAGAATGAGCTGACGGCTGGCTTTAGCACCGAATATAACGGCATCAAGTTCGCACTCTTTTTCATGGCCGAGTACATCAACA
>Ga0180437_10000695_pt1 | contig 61865 bp, 54 predicted proteins | sample SS_ome_4_FD_132410 | JGI IMG/M metagenome (GOLD analysis project Ga0180437, IMG submission 132410) | Hypersaline lake sediment archaeal communities from the Salton Sea, California, USA - SS_3_D_1 metaG | ecosystem: Environmental > Aquatic > Non-marine Saline and Alkaline > Hypersaline >...
AACCGGCGACCTACTGATTATGAGTCAGCCGCTCTAACCTGCTGAGCTATGGGCCCACAGTTATCTCGCGCCGTTGCTCCCTGACGCTCCAGTCCAGAAAGGCTTCCAGCTTCCTTCGTCTCACAGCGTGCCGCATCTTGCGCAACGCTTTAGCTTCGATCTGACGCACACGCTCGCGCAACAGATTAGTAGTAACTGAGGCCGCAGTAGGTTTCGGAGCTGGGCTAGTACCCAACCGGTGCACATACGGCCCGGTGGTCCCCTGTAGCCAGGCCGAGATGGGTACTGGAATACCTTGCGACAGACCACAAGACAGAGGGAAGACAGAGGAGACACATCGTGACAGTTGCCGTTGTGTGCAAACCTGGTGTTGCTACCTGCAGGTTGACGCAGTTACTCGCAAATGTGTAGCACAGAATGAGCACAAGTGTGAAGGGGAGACAAACAAACGGCCGATTCCTGGCCGCTGGAAGTAGCCTATTATCAGCACTTTATATTGGTGAGCCGTGGAGGAATCGAACCTCCAACCTACTGATTAAGAGTCAGTTGCTCTGCCGATTGAGCTAACGGCCCGGAACCACAATATATTTGGCACGCCCGGTAGGATTCGAACCTACGACCTGCGGATTCGAAGTCCGACGCTCTATCCAGACTGAGCTACGGGCGCACTTAATCATTGTATCAATCGCCCCCGGTTGATCGTGTCGACGGGGGTTTTTCTATACCCGAATTGGCAAGTCAAATGGAGCGGGAGACGGGATTTGAACCCGCGACGTCAACCTTGGCAAGGTTGCACTCTACCACTGAGTTACTCCCGCGTCCGATGCGCGTCTCACTTGTGCACGGTAAAATCTTAGCACAACGTGTTTTCGATTGTCAAGGACAAGAACGCGTGCCGAACCATAGGTCGAGCTTGACTACGGTAAGGCGCTGTGCTAGAATCGCGTGACTTAAGAGCAAGGAAATACGGTTGTAAAAACAAGGGAAATTGAATGTTACGCGTGAACACTCTAGACGATATCTACGCCGAGGTTAACAGCGAGCTGGGAGAGGTCTCGGCGTGTCTGGCCGATACGTTGTCGAACTGTTTTGCCCTTCTGGGTGACGACGGGTACGGCACGGAAATGCTGCGGGGTAAACTCATTAGACCGGCACTCTGTCTGATATCCGGGAAACTGTTCAGCGACGATGTTTCGGAACTTGTCGGTCTGGCCGCGGCGTGCGAGCTCGTCCATATCGCGACGCTCATACACGACGACGTGGTCGACAGCGCCGACATGCGGCGCGGGATGCCGTCCGTGAACGCCCGGTGGGATGAGAGGTCCTCAGTTCTAGCGGGCGATCGGGTGGTGTGCGAAGGGTTGCTGCTTCTCAGCGAGTACCGAACCATCGGCGCCGCCGAGCTGATGCTCAGAACGCTCAAACGTGTCGTGAACGGCGAGCTGCGGCAGCTGCATCCGGACCGGAAGATCGACGAGGCAATGTGCATTGAGCTTACGCGCGAGAAGACCGGCAGCCTGATGGCCGCCGTGTGCCGTCTGCCCGCAATGTGGTTGGGTGCCGAGGCGGCAAGTGTCGCTGCGTTGGCGGAGTTCGGCGAACATTTCGGCGTCGCTTTCCAGATAACCGATGATCTGCTGGACCTTGTCGGCGAAGAACGGACTCTGGGCAAAACGCCGCTGAGCGATATTCGCAATGGCAAGCAGACGTTGCCGATTATCTACCTCCGGGATATTGTCCGCAACGACCAGGGGATCGGTGGCAGCCTTGCCGGACTTATCGACGGCGAGTTCGTGCAAGAAGCCGGCGCCAGAATGCTGGCCGACCTCATACACGAGTCCGGCTGTGCTGAACGCACCTTGAACATGGCGTCAGCGCACGTCACGAAAGCCAAGCACTGTCTGGAGATCTTCCCGGAGTCTCCTGCGAAGGATGCTCTGTTGAGTCTTTCGGACTTTGTGATCGACAGAAGGTCTTGAACAACAAGCTCTGGACAAGACGGACCGGCCGACAAGGGATGCGGTAATCGCGTGTGCCTGGCAGTGACGGTCCGGCCTTGCCGGCTGCCAGTGGGGCGTCAACGCCGGACCCGCACTGGAATTGCACAACTGGACAAGGATCTCTGCTCTCCACCGCCGGTTCAATCTCAGGACGAGGAACGACCTTTGCTGAGAAGTCCTCTTGGAGAGTGCGCATGAAAGCTCGATCTCTACGACGTGCTGTAGCTGTGTGCCTGGTGGCGTACGGCTGTGCCTCGCGGGATACAGAACCGGAGATACGCAGCAGAGTTGAGACGATAATGGGCACGTTCGTGGAGATCAAAGCGGTTGTGGCCGACGGCTCGGCTGAGGACGTTGACCGCGCTGTGACCGCCGCTTTCGATGCCGTGAGACGAGTCGACTCGCTTATGAGCACTTATAAAGAAGATAGCGAGCTGTCCCGCGTAAATCGTCGAGCCGACGAGGAGCCGGTGCAGATCAGTCCGGAGACGACCGAGGTGGTAGCCAAAGCGATCGAGCTCAGCAAGAAGAGCGGCGGGGCGTTTGACATAACGGTCATGCCTTTGCTGGAGATATGGGGGTTTGCCAAAGGTCGTGATAGATCCGTTCCTTCACAGACGGAGATCGACGAGAAGCTCCGACTTGTAGGGTACGACCTGGTAGAGTTGGATCCCGTGAAGCGCGAGATCAAACTGAAAACCGAAGGTGCAAGGATAGACCTGGGCGGGATCGCCAAAGGATACGCTGTGGACGCGGCAGTGAGAAGTCTGGTCGCGGACGGCGTGGACTCCGCGATAGTCAATGCCGGCGGCGACATGTACTGTCTAGGCGACAAGACTCCGGGACAGGGTTGGCGTATTGGGGTGAGAAATCCCGTGGTTCAAGATGTCCTTTTCGGGTACGTCCGAATTGCGGACAAAGCGATCGCAACTTCCGGCGATTATGAGAACTATTTCATCGTGGACGGCGTCCGCTACTCCCACATTCTCGATCCGAGGACCGGTCGTCCGAGCGCCGGCGGTCCGCACAGCGTCACCGTTCTAGCCGAGACCTGCGCCGATGCCGACGCTCTCGCTACCGCAGTTTTTGTGCTCGGCCCGGAGAAGGGGGTCGGATTGCTCGAAGGGATCCCCGGAGCAGAAGGGTTTGTTGTGACCGGCGACGAGACCGGTCTTGAGATAACCGCCACTCGCGGCTGGCGAAAGGCTGCGTCCTGGGAGCCGCTTGAGGAGGGGCCGGCACGCTGAGAAGAAATGATATGTGCATCTTGACGGCAACAATCGGTGACTGGCAGTGAGAACGAAGCTTTTCGAACATATCGCGTCGCTTTTCCGCTCAGTTAAACTGACCGTAGTTCTCCTGTCGCTGATCGCGGCCACGTGCGTGGTCGGCACCGTAATTCCTCAGTCGCCTTTAGCGCCGGAGGACGGTACAACTCAGATTTCGAAGCTGGTCGCTTCCCTCAGGTGGTGTTTCCGCTGGCACGATATTTACCGTTCGCCGTTCTTTGCGACACTGCTTGTGCTCTTGGCGATGAACGTGATCGTATGCAGCCTTAAAGTCTTCCGCCGGCCTACCGGCCGCAACGTTGGTTGGATACTGACCCACGCCAGCATAGTCGTGATACTTGCCGGGGTCCTCGTGGGACAGCTCACCGGAGACTCCGGCATTATGAAGCTGTACGAGGGAGAATCCAGTGCCATCGCGGAGCGCGCCGACGGTACTGAGCTCGAGCTCGGGTTCAGCGTGACGTTGGAACAGTTCGCGATCGAGTACCACGAGGAGCCAGTCGAGCGGCTCCTGGTGCTTCACGGCGGCGTGGAGCAGTCCTTTCCGATGACCGTCGGACGTGGACACCCGCTGCACGACGGATCACGCTTGAGAATCGCTGAGCGCATCCCGCACGCGGCAACCCATATGCAAGTCGCCGACGGCGACACGGGCGAGATCAATCCCGCAGTACGCATCGTGGTCGAGGGAAACGGACGGACCTCGGGTAACTGGGTATTCGCAGCAGAGTGGAAAGAGACACGTCTTCTCGAAGGGGCCGTCTCGGTACGGTATGCGTGGTGTGATACCGATGAAGCATATGCCGACGCTCTGAGCGCTGCGATTTCTCCCGAGAAAGAGACGCTTCTCGTCCATGTGCAAGGCACCGATATCGTCACGGCACTGCCTGTTGAGCTTGGAGAAGCTTTTCCGATCGATGGAACGGACTATATCGTGGAAACAGTCCGCTACCTGCCCGATTTCCGGAAAGATGACGATATCGGCGAACCGTACAGCGCTTCGGACGAGCCGCGTAACCCGGCCGTCGAGGTGCGGGTAACCGAGGGCGACCGGTCGGTGAATCGATGGGCCTTCTCGAGGTTCCCGGATTTCTGGCGGATGCATTCGGATGGAAAGGAGACTGCACTCGATCTCAAGTTCGTCCGCCCGGCGGAGCGCGTTATCAGATTGGTGGACCTTGAGGGAAGCGGGATTACCCTTGTCCGGTTCAACGCTGAGGGAGCAGCGGAGGCGGATCTGGTTCAACTCGGCCAGAAGGTTGAGCTTGGAGAAAGCGGGTGGACTATCAGGATAGCTGAGCGGCTCGTCAGACCAAGATTTACGCTCGAGGCTACCCCGTCGCTCGATCCGCGGGCCGATCCCGCGGTGAAAGTCAACTTGAGGCGCAAGGACGACGCGGCCGAGAACAGTTTGTGGCTCACGCCAAACACGGTCGGGGAAATGGGACAGACCAAGTTGCTTTACTCGCGGGAGTTCAAACCGAAACAATACACCAGCGATGTTACGTTCGTCGTGGACGGACGCGGGACGGACCGGGGAGAGATCAAGGTCAACGCACCGCTCGCGTACCGAGGTTTCACGTTCTACCAGTCGTCTTACGGCGACGACGGCGGGCTATTCTCGGTGCTGCAGGTCAAGAGGGACGCCGGAGCACCCATTGTTTACATCGGATTCGGCCTGCTGTGTTTGGGTTTGTTGTACGTCTTCTACATTAAGCCGCTGCTGGCGAAGAAAGGGAACAGAACCTCAGGTGCCGCGACGTAGCGGCGGGCAAACGGTACTAATATGAAGTGGGACTTGTTTCTAAACCTGGCGTTCGGCGTGTACATCCTGGCCGAAATCGCTTATGTTGTCAGCTTTTTTTTGCGCAAACGAAAGATCGAGACCCCCGTTTCGACATTGTTGGTTGTCGGCTTAAGTGCGCTGACCCTCTCCATCGGGTTCAGATGGGCGGAAGCGGGCCACCCGCCGTTCACGAGCATGTACGAGTCGGTTGTGCTGTTCGCCTGGGCGACTACGACGGCGTTTCTCCTGATGAAGCGGCGGGGTATCCCCTCGTGGCTCGGCGCGCCCGTGACAGGGATCACCATACTTGCTCTCGGTTACGCTTCCCTGCTCGAGAAGACGATCGCGCCACTGTTGCCCGCCTTGCGGAGCAACTGGCTCACCATACACGTTATTTCCTACTTCCTGGCTTACGGTGTCTTGACGGTGTCTTTTGTTGCGTCGGCAATTCTCCTTTTCGGCTCGACCAAGCGGACTGACGGCGCGGATTCCAATGCCGATCAGCGGGCGGCTCAGTGGGACGCCATAGGATACCAGGGCGTGGCGGTAGGATTCCCCCTGATGACGATCGGGCTTCTAACCGGGGCGGTGTGGGCGGACCGTACCTGGGGATCGTACTGGAGCTGGGACCCCAAGGAAACGTGGTCGCTCATTTGCTGGCTGGTTTATGCCCTGTACCTGCACGTTCGTATCGTGCGCGGGTGGCGGGGCAAGAAGGCGGCGTTTGTCTCGTTTATAGGGTTCCTGCTGGTTCTATTCACCTATCTCGGTCTGAAATACCTGCCTGTAGCGCTCAAGAGCCTCCACCGCTACGTCTAGCGCGCCGTTGCGTCAGGCGGTTACTCGGAGATGAGAACCTCCTTACCGGTCCGCGCTGATTCGTACACCGCGAGTATGAGCCGGAGAGACCGTTTACCTTCCTCACCGTCAACTTGGGGCTTCCCGCCGTGCCGCAGAATCTGCACGACATCCTCAACCACGTTGCGCGGGCCGTCATACTCGAATCCCGCGTCCTCCGGTTCCGGTTTCCACAGCACGATCTTGTCTCCTTCGGTTACTACCGCCGCCTTGTCGCCGTGTATCTCGACGATGGGCGGCCGATCGTACGGATAGGTGGTGGTGCCGAGAATCGTGCCCACAGCGCCGCTGTCGAACTCGATCATCGCCATGCCGAGGTCTTCCGTTTCGATCTCGTGCGAGAAAACGCCGATCTTTCCGAGCACTTTTCTTGGCGAACCCATGAACCACACGAGCAGGTCTATCTGGTGAACGGCCTGGTTTATTAGCGAACCACCTCCGTCGAGTTTCCAGGTACCGTGCCAACCCTCGTAGTACTTGTCACTGCGGTACCATTTGAGACGCGCCTCACCCAGGATCAACTTGCCGAAATCGCCGCGCTCTATCGCTCGGCGGATCCGCACGTTCTCGGGACAGTACCTGCACTCGAAATCCACCGCGAGCATCACGCCGGCTTTGTCGCAAGCGTCGATCATCCGGTCCGCGCGTTCAAGAGTGACTTCTATGGGCTTTGTGCTGATAACATGTTTGCCCGCCTGAGCGGCCGCAATCGCGACTTCAGCGTGTAACCCGCTCGGCGTTAGCACGAAAACCACATCCACGTCATCACGTGCCACGGCTTCGCTGTAGTCGCGATGCCAGGGCACTCCACATCTCTCAGCAACCTCCTGCGCGAGCTCCTCGTTCAGATCGCACACTGCTGCGAGTCGAGCACCTTCCGCCGAGGCCACTTTCGCGCATCGATCCTGCCCCATGCCAAGTCCCACCACCAGGAATCCAATACCATCTCCTGCCATTCTCTTATGTCCCCTTCTATGCTCCGATTTTGCCTCTTATCTCTGAATCTCCAGCCTAATCCGGTCAGAACCGCACGAATCGATAGTCCATTTCAAACGGGGCCTCACGAGGAAGCAGATGCGCGCGGTTTAGCAGCAAGAATCACCTCAGCCTCATGCGTTCTGTTCAGCGTTCGCAGTAGTCTGGCCAGCAAGTCATAGCAGGCCTCGTGATGCGGGAAGCTTGCGATAGCATCGCGCAAAACCCGTACCGCCTCTTGCGCTTTCTTCTGCTCGATCAACAACCTTGACAGCTCAAAATGTGCGCCCGGGTTATCGTAACCCATCTCGATCGCGAAGTTGAAGCACCGTGAGGCGAACTGCGGGTGTTTCTGGAAACACAGGACACCGTTGCAGTACATCATATCAGCTCTCTCAGCCTCAGACAGAGTCCCGTCAATAAGAACGGTCGCATAGTATCCGAGCGCCGGGAACGTGGCCGTTCCACACACTTTCGGGCAGTACTCAAGAAAATCCTCCAGTTCCCATACCGAAAGGTGCGCCTCATATTCGTTTTCGCCGCAAGATTCTCTCAACCATCCCTCACCGAGAGGGATGTTGATCAAAACCCCCTTGTTGGCGTTTCGGCAGGCGGTTTCAAGAACCCGGACAGCAGTATTCTTGGACAGATGTTCCAAAACGTCGCCAAAAATATAGAGGTCAAAGTTGACCAGCCTATCGACCATATCCTCTATCTTGCCAGTATGTATCGCGTCGTACAGAAACTCCTGATGAGGCATGACGTACTTGGGAAACGCCTCGACCCCTTCGATACGAACAGTCCACTCATCCCTATATCTGCGGCCCGGAAATACATCCAGGTACAGGCGACTGAGGAATCCCCACAGGCCAAAACCACAACCCACGTCCAGGATTGATCCCGGCGATAGTCTGATGATCTCCGTCAAAGCGGTTGAGATGAGAGCGCCTGTGCTTACAGACATTACGATTCACCGTTTCAGCCGCGCGGCAAACGCGGCAGCTTCCAAGCCGTTAAGATAACATATCTATATATATTGTGCGCGAAATTATCAAGCTCTTTCTAAGCAGACCGCAGATAGACACGCGCAAAAAGCAGCGGGATTGCGGCGCCGCGATCCAGATCGTCCCGTGCTGCCGGCGCCACAACAAGCGACTTGGCAAGAGGCCATGGAAACGTGTAGACTATGCGCGACCTGTTGTTGAGAGAGCGAATTCCTGCAACAAAAAGGAAGGAGACCAAAAGAACATGCTGCTGTCTAACGAGCGTACCAAATCACAGATACTGGTTGCCATCTGCGTTGCCTTGTGGCTCTTGCTGCCCGGCTTCGCCCCCACCGTGGAGGCACAGGACCCTACGAAACTCGGCCCGTATCCTGTCGGCGTCACCACTATGCTGCTGGTTGACCACAGCCGCACGGACCTATCGACGGAGGGTCCGCGTTCGCTTGTGACCGAAATATGGTATCCGGCAACCGATGATTCGCGCAATCTGCCGAAGAACAAGTTCTCCGATTTCTTCCTCAGGGGCAAGAATGCGAAGCTAAACGGTATGCTGGCGTTTGCGTTTAAGGTTGATTTGAAGGAGATAGACAGTAGGTTCGAGAATCTCGCGGTGAGGGACGCGCGTATCCGAAACGGCGTTTTCCCTTTGATAGTTTTCTCTCACGGGAACGGCGGGATACGGTCCCAGAACGCCTTCTGGTGCGACCACATCGCCAGCCACGGGTACATCGTCATGTCCCCGGACCATACCGGCAACAGCGCCGTAACCGCCGTCGACAACGAGGTGATCCCATACAACAACGAGGGTCGGTCCGCCTCCGCCGTTGACCGCCCGCGCGACCTCATGTTCCTTATCGACACCATGACGCGAATGAACAACGGCGCAGACAGCAGGTTCATGGGCAGGGTGGATCTCGAACATATAGGTGCGAGCGGCCATTCGTTCGGCGGGTACGCGGCAGCCGCGGTTGCCGATATGGACCCGCGAATTGATGCGATTGCACCTATGGCGGCCGTGGGTCGAGAACGTGAGAACTATACGTGTCCCGCGATGGTGCTCCTGGCGACGGAGGACGCAACGATCGGGCTTGCTGGTAACGCCCGGATCCGCCAGTACTATGACGAGTCCAAGGGCCCTCGATATCTCGTCGAGATCGTGAAAGGCGGACACTACTCGTTCACCGAGATGTACCAGGTCGACCCCGATTTCGGCGATGGCGTGGGCAAAGGGAAACGCGTCACCAACGGCGAGGAGATCGAGTACATCCCTATGGAACGCGCCTTCGAGATCACCAACAGTTACACGACCGCCTTTTTCGGGAGGTACCTGAAAGGGTTGACCGCGTACGACGAGTACCTGGCAACGAACCATTACCCGGACGACATAATCTACAAAGGCAACATCCCCTCTGGAGACGGCTGAAACGCGGTCGATGGAGAACTGCCCTCTCAAGGCAGCCTGTCAGGACTTTGACGCCGCCTACGGCTGGGACTGTGCTTCCCGGCAAATGTATTGATAGCAAGAGGTTGCGCTCACCGGTGGGGGCGACTTGGCTAATTCCGCTTAATTTTCTCGGGGAATTGCCGATATATAGTGTGAGGGGGGATGAGCATATGGATTATATAGTGTCGAGTGTAAAGCCAGGACATATGGTCACATCGCTTGGACGTCCCCGTCAGCAACGCGGCTCCCAGCCGCTGAGAGGTGAGGTCGTCCGTGTTACTCGCGAAGGGCGGAACCGGGACGGCAACGCCGGAAAGGGGCGGCGCGATGCGTTCTCAAACATGTTCGGATACGCCGGAGCACAAGGCGGATTCAAGGAACAAGCGATAGTGAGCCTCAAAGTCCGCACCCATCAGGACCTGTCTGACCTCGTCGGGAAACGCGTGATCTTGACGGTCGCGGAATAGACTGCATCGGCTGCATCTTACTTGAAGTTCTCGTCCAGCCATCGCAACGCCGGTTCGAAGTCTACCAGACCCATGGCACCGACTGTCTCTACCGGTTCCACAGCAATTGGCTGTTGAGGCGCGGGACTCAGATTGCTCCACGAGAAGAAGTACGTTGTTTTTTGGGCGCTAATGACGAGGCTGACATCTCTGATCCGCGAATCGATGAGCGATTCTCCGGTAAGAAGATCGTATTTCGGAAACACGACAAGGTTTACGCGGCTGAACTGCTTGAGTGCGTCTTTGTTACTTCTTTGAAGTGACCCGATGATCATCTGAAGCGGTTCGAACTTGGTCCCGGCGTCATCGAGCAGAAATACGTCCGCGTGGCGGAAACTGGTCACATCGTAGGCGATACTCGAATCGGGGAATGCCGACACGATGTGGCATTCCAATATGAGATACTTCCCGTTTAGATTCTTCGCTATTCTCAACAGTTCCTGGGAATCCTCCGAGGTTGCGCCTTTGGTTTCATCCAATTCCGCCTTCAACTCCGCCACCTCGTCCGAGAACCAGATGACGTACGTGTCCGGCGAGAGCACGTCCGCGTACTTCGAGCCGATACCCAGAGTCGGCCGAGCGACATAGCTTGCCGGCGTGAAAGGGCCCGAGGGTACCTCGGTCTCCGCAGCAACTTTCTCCGCCTGCGTTCCTCTAACCCTCGTTCCACCTGCGACGCATCCGCAAAGGGCCAGCGCCACACATACCGTCAAAGCTACCTTGAGACGAATAGCCATCGTTGTTTCCCTCCGCTCAGTATAAACTTTCTTGAGGCTTCCCACATCCGGTTGAACACCTCGCGAACCACCTATCCACCCGCCAGCATCTTATCCTGATGAAGATAAAGATATATCCGTTTCGCCAGGGAACCGGGTACCCCGGGTGCCCCGGCAAGCTCCTCCACAGAAGCCTCTTTAACGCGGTCTATACTCCCGAAGTGCGTGAGTAGAGCCTTCTTCCGCTTGTCGCCGACGCCCGGTATGTCGGAAATCACCGACCGCAACCGGGACTTTTTCCTGAGCTTCCTGTGGTATGTTACCGCAAATCGGTGCGCCTCATCCCGTATTCGCTGGAGCAAGTGCAACGCCGGCGACGATGCCGTGAACGTCACCGGATTCTTCCTGCCGGGCAGGAACACCCTGTCATGTTCCGTTGGGCGTGCGGGTTTCGCCAGCGCAGCTACGTTCAGTCCGACGACACCCAGACGCCGCAAGACGTCGAGCGCAACGTTCAATTGCCCCTTCCCGCCGTCAACGACGAGCAGGTCGGGCAGATCGTGCTCACTCAATGCTCTCCTGTACCGTCGTGTCAGCACTTCCTCCATCATCGCGTAATCGTCCGAGCCGGAAACCGATTTGACCCGATACCGTCTGTACCTGGACTTGTTAGGTTTCCCCTCCTCGAAGACGACGAGCGACCCCACGGCGTCGGTCCCGCCGATGTTCGATATGTCCACGCACTCTATCCGCCGGGGTACGTCCGGCAACCTAAGCTTCTTCCCGAGTTCTACAAGCGCGGAGGTGCCGCGTTGAGCGGCGGCACGCCGTGCTTCCAGACTTTTCCGGGCGTTTGCGGACGCCATCTCGACGAGCCGCAGTTTCTCTCCTCGTTGCGGACAACGTAGGGTAACCTTCTGGCCGCGCCGGTCCGTCAGCACTTCCGCAAACAGATCGGCATCTTCGACCTCGACCGGAACCAGGATCTCCTTCGGGACGACCCGTTCAGCGGAATAGAACTGCTTGATGAACGAGGAGAACAACTCCGGCACCGTCATCCGTCTCAGACGAAACGAGTACGATCCGCTGTCCGCGAGCTTGCCTTCCCTTATATAGAGAACCTGAATCTGAACATCTGAACCCTCGCTGTGAATTCCGAACACGTCCTGGTCGATCGCGGCGGCCGATACCGCCTGCTGTTTCTCGAGCGTTTGTTCTATGGAACGCAGCCGGTCGCGCAAGCGCCCGGCTTTCTCGAAATCCAGCGAGTCGCCCGCATCTTGCATACGCTTCTTGAGTTCCCGGGCAAGGTCCACGTTTCGCCCTTTGAGGAACATCACGACCTCGTCGATCAGCTTGTGATATTCCTCTTTCAAGATCAGGTCGCAGCATGGGCCGGTACACCGGTCTATCTCGTAGTTTATACATGGTCGCGTCCGGTTCCTGAACTCAAGGTCCGAACATCGTCGGATCGGGAAGATCTCTTGTATCGTTCGCAGCGTCTCTCTGACAGCCGCAGCGCTTGAGTACGGGCCGAAATATAGCGCTCCGTCCCTCTTGTACCTTCGCACTATGGTAACGCGCGGAAAATCCTCGCGCGGGTCCAGCCGGAGGCTCACATATGTCTTATCGTCCTTGAGACGCACGTTGTACTTCGGTTTGTGCTGTTTGATGAGCGTATTTTCGAGCAGAAGAGCTTCTTTCTCGTTGCTGGTGACAATGAAATCGATATCGGCCGCCCGTTCCATGAGGAACTTCACGGAATAGCGCGAATCGCCGTCACGGAAGTATGTGCGTACCCTGGCACGCAGATCTTTCGCTTTGCCGACATATATGATCTCGCCGGTCTTCGACTTCATGATATACACGCCGGGCGACGTCGGGATAGTATCGAGGTTGTTCTCAAGCTGTTTTGTCGAACTCATCTTGTGCGGCCTACCAATCGGAAATCTATATGAGAAGATGGCCCACCACTCATCCACACAAATCCATTATACAACCGCAGCGCCCGCCGTTCAACATCTTCGATCCCTCCGCGCCTCGTCGCAAGAAAAAGGGCACTGACGCAAGCGCAGACGTGTCTGTACCCTTTTTCTCGGTTGTGCCGGGGGGAAACCTTTCTAGACAGAAAGGTTCTCCCCCATAACCCCCTTCCAAAGACTCTTGGATCACGAGTCCTCGCCCGTGTCGGAGACTCGCAGTGGCGAGGAGAGGATACAGGTGAGGGTACACGCCCTTCAGCGGTGCAAACAACTCTCCCTAGACGAATCTGATCGCGCTTTTGGCTTGACAAAACGCCGCCATAATGAGTATAATGTGACCCGTCGGGGCAATACGCTCTCCTTTTCGAGGCTGCCGAGAATTGGCGCCTTGCTCCATTCTGTAGAGGGGTGACGATCATGCGGAACTAGTTGCCTGTCACCGGTTTCTCGGAAAGCATATTAGGAGGGCTCCTTACAATGACACTCTTTCGGTTCAGGAAAAGTGATGTGCCCGCGTACATACTCGTTGTCGCCGAGCGACCGCGCACGGCGCATCCCAGCAAATACCGACAAGCCGTGACAGAACAGGCAAGAAGAAAAATACCGACCCCAATAATCCAGAACGACATCGAAGTAGAAATCGTGTATGGCACACGAGTTAGGCGGGGCACAAGAGCTGATATCGATAACGTGATTAAGCCCACGCTGGATGCTCTGGAAAAGGTGGCGTACAAAGATGACAGTCAGGTTCGTTCGGTCACCTCTATGCTCGTGGACACGACTAAGGGATTTGACTCGCTACAGAAATTGGGAGTCGTCGGTCTGAGGGTCGAGGTATTGCGTGTTTTCTTGCCCTATCTTGCCAAAGAGCATGGAGTTCTTATCGCCATCTATTCAGATTGTCGTTTGCAGGAACTCGGCGGGGAGAACCAGGTGTCTGCGGAACGGGAGAGAAGCTGGCAGGAGCATTTGCGGCGAGTAGTGGGGAAGGAATCAAACGGCAAGCTGAATAAGAGAGTAGCGACATCCCTTTGAGTGACAACTACGTGTTTCTAACCCAAGATGCCACGACGCGACGCCGATGCGTGCACGTGTTTATCTCACAGTCATTGCCGTCGACTAAGATTCTCTCACTCAACGGACTCAAGATGTTGGCGTACGGCTCGTTATTCGTGACTAATCTTGTCGATTGAGTATGTCACCTGGGGAAAGGTGAAAGGGGGCGAGATGGTTTATTTCAAGGAATGGGCAGTACAAGCGGTCGAGGGGGCAGGCACAGTAAGAAGAATATGCGAGAATTGCTCTAACGAGGCCGACCATGTCCTCGCGACTCAACCAGGGGGCGTTGCAGTTGGATTGCCGTGGGCAAAGAAGCCGTGCGCTTCGACCCACAGGGCATACTATCTCGCATGTCCCATTTGTGGCGCTCTGAATGTAAAGCTATCGCGGGATCAGGCAAGGGCACTAATGAGAAAGGGATAGGCTTCAACCGGTCCTTGAGGGGAAAAGAGATATGATTGTCGTTGGATGGGGCGGTAGGAAGAAAGTTATGGGCAAAGCACACGTGATTCACTGCTCAAACTGTCATAACGAGACCGCCTGGGAGGTGGTCGAGACGAGCAAAAGAGCATCGCTCTACTTCGTCCCGGTGGCAAAGTGGGCGAGGCACTATTTTCTCGCGTGTCCAATCTGCGACTGTGGGGTTGAACTGAACGGTAGGGAGGAAGCCCAAGATGTCTTACTTGAAGCGCTAGAAGGTAAGAGCTCTCTCCTTGGAACGGTAATGAGTCGGTCAGGCGCGGGCGGCGACTCACAAAGATTTATCAGCGCCGAAGACTTTTCGATCAGGTGGGCGCATATTCTTAAGCGCACAGCCGCCTTGGCAATTCTGGCAGACGGTGACGCCGATGGTGCAAAGACTCGCAGAGCGGTGCACACCTTCAAATACAGCGAGGACGAAATCCAGCAGGAAATGGCTTTGGCCAAGCAAGACACTAAGACCCTCGGCCAGTACATAACAGAGATAGCACCGCACCTTACTAACGACAAGAGAGAACTCATCCTCAAGACAGCGTTTTACGTGGCAGCTACTGGTGGAAACTTGGGTGAGGAAGAGAAACGACTGTTGGACCAAGTTGTCACCTCACTGGGGATGTCGGCAGAACGGGCCGAGGAGGTCATAGTCAAGTTTGCGGAAGAGTTTGAGGAGGAATAATTAGCGAGGCGCCGGAGCACTCTTCGTACTGTTCGATTGACGAGCGGGAGGGAAGGGGGTAGGTGCCTCTTTTGCAGGCCACGCCGGGTGGGCTATGGGACAGGGCGTAATACAACGGGAACTGGAAGGAGTCACCCTTGGAAGTTCCGTAGGGCTTCTTGAAAGGAACCCGGCCTGGGAAGAAGTCGGGCGCGGAACGAGGGCGCTTCTGTATTCAGCCCTGAGAGCCGAGAGGATCTTCAGAAGTTCTGTACTGGGCAGGACAGTGTATTGCGGGATCCTGTCCGGCAAGGTGTATAAGCTTGGCATAATAGCCTCACAAGCTTACGGAGACTCCCTTCTTGCCTCGTTTTCAGGAAAATACGGAACACCGAACACTGCGAGCGGTGGACGACATATCTGGGATGACGGTGTTACCCGTCTCGAATGGTGGACGGATATGCCAATCAATCAGGTGAACGTTTTCCTCACGGATTGCGAGCTGGTCGTGAACGGCTATGGACCGAAACCTTGGTTCAGAGTCTTCGTGGCACTCATAAAGGGCAACCTTATGCGACAACTCGCTCAGATCCTGGTGCGACTTCCTTTTCCTCGGCTTCGTCGCGCAAGACCTGAGATGGCTCCGGAAAACTGGGCTAGCGTCGTGTTGGACGAACTGCTGTCGCCAGAGCGGGATCAGGTCCGGAAACAGTTTTATGACGATATGAACCAAGAAATTTCTGCTGTTTCTTCCGTCCCCGAGGAGTTTTTTGTAGCCACGATACTCGGGGCGCAACTGCAGCTTCTTGGGTTCGTAAGCGTCAAAACGAGGAGCAATCTTGGAATGGCGGTTATTCTTGCGAGCCAGGATCGTCTCAAGACTCTCCCGCCGGCAATTCAGAGGGAGGCAGAAGCGGCATACCGGTACTGCAACGGGAAGATTGTGGAATACGGGCTGAGAGGGATATCAGGCTACAGAGCACTCGCCGATGGCTGTGCCGACATTCTTAACCTGGAAGGGCACCCGGATTTCTCTGCGAGGCTTGAAGCTGACTTCGCCGCCCTAGGTGATGTGTGGAGGCTCGATATAGGCAGGTACAGCTTTAGCAAGTGGAGTCCAGGAGTTCATGCTTAGTTGTTCTGTTGTCTAAGTCGGCCTCGTGGTCAGCTCTTGGTGAGGACCGGGTCAAGGGCAAGGAGGAACGATGGGGTGGTTGCTGATAGTAGCCGGTGTGGTTGCCGTGCTAGTATCAGGCAAGCTAACGAACGATTATACGCGGGGCGACGCCGAACTGTGGAAGCTGTCGGCGACGCGGCACAAAACCGGTTTTTCGAAAGTCGTACCGACGTGGGTGAGCCTGATCAACATTGGCGGCTGGATTGCGGTTGGGGTAGGTGTCCTTATCTTGATCTTATAAGGCGACTCACAGAAACGCGCCGTGGCACCTGTTCCAGTGTATTCAATGGAGGGACAATCAGTCATGGGGTTCCTTGATCGGTTCAAACCAAGACAGGCCTTGTCTGTCCACGAAGCTGCATTTCTTGTTTCTGGGAGCATTAACAAGGCGGCCGCTGCATCTGTTGAAGACGTCACGACGAGCCATAAAGAGGCTTCGGGTGAAGGACTTCCGATTGACAACAGAACTGCCTGGCTGCTTATTGCCGAGTCGCTATTCGCATTCTACAACACCGTCGACAGAATAGCTTTCGACATCCTGGACAAAGAGACAAGGTCGGAGTTCATGGACTCTCTCGCCGTTGCGGCGGTTGAGCTTTTCGTCAGGGTATCGTCGAGCGGCGCGCCTGAAGATGAGGCAAGCGCATTCAAACAGGACATGCTAACCGACTTGTATCGCGCTAACATCGAATACGGCGCGTATCCGGTCCGGCGCGATAATCGTACCGAGGAAACCCCGACGGTGTTCGAAAAACTAGCCGAAGCGTGCGTTACGAACTTAGCTGACTGCCCCAACGCACAGAGCCTTATGGGACTGTTCTGCGTATCGGCCATGGGGTACTATTACAGACTTCGCCCGGAGGTAGAGGGTATCCTGCAATCAATGCGCTAACCCGCTCTATCCAAGCCTTGCGGCAGCGCTTCCTACTCGTGCGGGATTGCTCCCAGAGCTGTGTCGCGCACCACTCTTCCCAGCTGGACTAAGGCAACCCGTTGCTCAACTCAACTTCCACGGTTTCGGCAGGAAGATGCGTTCGTAAAAATCCAGTGCGTACCTGTCGGTCATACCGGCGAGAAAATCGACCACTTGCCGTTCGAGCGGCGCGTCGGCCGAGGCGACGGATTCGGTGATCTCGTCGGGATGCTCCATTAGATGGTGATATAACGCCGCGAGAAGCTCTTCGCCCTTTTCGATCTCTTCATGTATCTCGTTGCGCATGTAGACTTCGTCGTAGAGAAAATTGCGCAGTGTGTTGGTGGCTTCTAGCACGTCCCGGGCCATGCCTATCTCGCCGTCCTGGCTCTGCTCGATGAGGCTCTTGACCATCGTGTTGATCCTGTCCGAGTGGTTGGTCCCGAGAAGTCTCAGTGCGCCCTGAGGCAGATCGGCCAACGATATGACGTCGGCGCGGCACGCATCGTCAATATCGTGGTTGATGTAGGCGATCGCGTCGCAAAGACGTACCGCCTCGCCTTCCAGAGTGGAAGGTTTGCCCGGCGAACCCGGCTGAAGGATGTCTCTCCGGCCCTTCTCGTGCCTGAGTATCCCGTCGCGTACCTCGAACGTCAGGTTAAGCCCGTTCGGATATCCGGTTTCAAGTGTTTCGACGACGCGCAGACTCTGTTCGTTGTGCGCGAACCCTGTCGAACACAGCTTGTTGAGCACCTCCTCGCCGGCGTGACCGAACGGTGTATGACCGAGATCGTGACCGAGAGCGATCGCCTCGGCGAGATCCTCGTTCAGGCCAAGCGCACGGCACGCGGTCCGGGCGATCTGTGACACCTCCAACGTGTGTGTCAACCTCGTCCTGTAATGGTCGCCCATCGGCGAGAGAAACACCTGGGTCTTGTGCTTGAGTCGGCGGAACGATTTCGAGTGAAGTATCCTGTCCCGGTCGCGCTGGAAACATGTGCGGCAGAAGTGTTCCTCTTCAGGGGTCTCCCTTCCGCGACTTTCGGCGGACAGCGTCGCGTGAGGTGACAACGTGTCGCGTTCTATCTGTTCCAACCTTTCGCGGATAGCCATCTGCACTACTCCGAAACCGTCATGAGATCCTTCAGTTTTTCGAACGTTTTGGGACCGATTCGCGCTACGTTCTGAATGTCTTCTACTGCCATAAAAGGACGTTTGTTACGATACTCGATTATAGCACCCGCCAGCTTAGGCCCGATACCAGGCAGTGTTTGCAGCTCTTCGGACGACGCTGTGTTAATATTAATCTGCCCGGACGGCGACGCGCCGGCGGTTCCCAACGACGGTTGTTGCCTTGTACCTCGTGGGACGAAACCCGGAAGGTAAGCCGGAATGTTGCTGACCGGTGACGGCGCCCTGAGAACAGGTTCTGAACCGCGTTCAACATGTACGCTCCGTTTCGCCGGCACCGTGAGCGTTGTACCGTCTATAAGCTTCGCCGCGCGGTTGATACCGGCCGGATCCGCATCTTCCGCATACCCGCCGGCCGCGTCAACGGCGTCCTCGACCACGGAACCGACCGGCAGCCTGTACACACCCGGATCCTTAACAGCTCCCGCAACACTTATGACGACTTCATCGATCTGCCCGGCACTCTCCGGCTCGCTCTGTACCGCTGGCGGTTCTGCCGCGTCTTCGGAGGTTGCAGGAGAATCGAGGTCCTCTTCGTCATGAATGACGGTAACCTCGCCGGGCCGACGCTGCTCCCACCAGAGAAACGAACCTGCCGCCACAAGGGCCAAGGCCAGAAATATTAGGACCCCCTGTTCTCTACGGGTTAACAACCCTCTGATCATCTTGGGTCCTAAGCAGCCGTAAGAACACACCTCCACCCCATAACTCGCGTTCTACACAGGCAGCCGTCCGCTATTATACGAATATTCACCATGGGATGCAACATCTCTGGCCGTGGACTTACGGAGTGGGTTTTGTGGGGCTCGCGGACGTATCCGTTTAATCCGTGGGAATCGGAATTGTCTTGAGGCGAGGAATTGAAGAGCGCACGAGCCGGAAAGCGTAGGGGCGAACCCGCGTGTTCGCCCGTGCCTAAAGGGCAGACACGAATGTCTGCCCCTACGTCTGCAGGCCGGTGGTCGCGAGAAAAGACGGGGTGACTACCAATCAGTTTCGGGTGCCGAATCCGCTTCGGACCGTTCGGTTACGTTCAGTGCGGGGTTCGCGCCGACGCTTGTTGGTTTCACTACGATTCGCTGCCCTGCGAAGTGCATCTGCGCCCTTTACCATAAGCCGCGTTCTCGGGCGTGTCCCGCGTTTCGGTTTAGGTGCATTCTTGAAACCGATATGCTTGCCGAGGTTTCTTTGCGGCGTAAAACGGCGCGGCTGGAACTTCGCCGGAGAGTAGCCCGTGCCTGCGTGACGTCTACGCGAAAGGTGGGGCGCGGCGTGCCGGTTCTTCGTCAGCGACAAACCTATACGGTTACGCTCCGCTTTGGCGACGCCGCAGGCCGTCATCATCCACACTAACAGCGCACAGACGCTGATAAACAACTGTCTCTTCATCGAATTTCACCTCGATATTAGGCCCAGATGAAAACCAAGACAATGGATGCCATAAGGCAGCGGCTTGCAGGAACCTCCAGGAATACACTGCACCTGTGGTAGGCTCGTTAGGTGTGTCCAAACCCGATCTTTGTGCAACATCTTCCCCTCTTTCACCAGTTTAATTATACCACAGAACGTGACCGCAGATCAAGTTTTGCGCTTAACCCTTTCGGCCGTATAGAGATTGGGTGCACTAACCTCTGCTGAAATTGCCGGCGCAGCCACGCGCAAAACAGCCGAAACACGTCTGCTCACATCCGGGTTGACGGGTCGCTGGCGAGTACGCTATAGTCCTACAGGTGAACCGGGCAAGTGAATGGACAGTCTCAGGCACGAGCCCGTTGCTTGACATAGGCATTGATGGTGGAAGGGTGGCACTTGTGTCAACGTGGCCTTCCAGGGAGCAGCTTTTGGGGTCAAACCAACAGGAGGTGAAGTGATATGCGAAAACTCATTATTGGCGTGTGCGTCTTGGCAGTGGCGTGGGCGCCGGCGGCCTACGCCACGATCCTGCTCAAGATGAACCTGGCGGACCTTGCCGGGGAGGCGGATGCGATCGTTTCAGGGGCCGTGACGTCTTCAAACAGCGCGTGGAACGAAGACCGATCGCTAATCTTCACTTACTCGACGCTGGCCGTCAGCTCGACGCTCAAGGGCAAGCACAAACCGGAATTGGTTGTGCGGACCCAAGGCGGGATCGTTGGCGAGATCGGGATGCGCGCGGTAGGCGAGCCCGAGCTCAAGAAAGGCGATCAGGTGCTATTGTTCCTGGAACGTGACGGCGATGGTTACAACCGGGTTGTCGGCATGAGTCAGGGATGCTTTCGAGTTAAAGTCGGGAGGTCCGGACAGAAACAGGTGAGCAATCCTCTGAGCGGTCTCTCTCTATACGACCGGACCAGAGGTGCCGTTGTAGACGCTTCTTCAGAGGTCAAGCAGGGCACACGGCTCGACGAGCTGGAAGCCAAGATACGCGCGCTGGTGACCGAGAAGAATCGGCCAGGCACTGAAGGGGGGAGGGAGACCAATGAAGACTAATAGCTCAGTTGTTTTCACTGCTGCGTTGTGTCTCTTGATGTTGTGTTGGATTGCCCCCCCAGCTTCAGCGTTCGTGCGCGGCGTGACTGCAAGCGGAACGCCGTTTTTCTGGGACTTAACCGACACGGGAGACTCACACATCGACTTATCCGGTAGAGCGATCTTCATGCTTAACTCGAGCGGTAGCGCGGACATAGGGGACGGCAGCGACCTGAATGCCGTGCGTGACTCGCTGGACGAATGGTCCGGCGTGTCCGCAAGCGATTTCCAGTATGTCGACGGCGGAACGACCGCGTCGAGTGGTTTCAATGGCTCGGACGGGCAGAACACCTTCTTCTGGGCGGAAAGCGGAGGTATACCTAACTCGCAACTGGGCCTTGCGAACATCACGTTTAACCCGACAACAGGGCGGATTCTCGACACGGACATCCGGCTCAACGGCGAGGACTTCACGTGGGTGACAAACGGTAATCCTGGCTCGGGGGAGGCGGATGTTGCGTGCGTGGCGACGCACGAACTTGGTCATGCAGCAGGGCTGGACCACGTGCCGTCGCTAGGCTCATCGATGTACCCGTACGGAGAGGTGGGAGATGACACCCTGTCGGCCGACGACAGCGCCGGCATATCGACGATATATCCTTCGGTGTCAAACAACTTCGGCGCTATATCGGGGACGATCACGCTGGGCGGGTCAGGGGCGTTTGGTGCCCACGTTGTTGCATTCGACTCAGCGGGAGCGGTTCGCGCGACCGCTATCAGCGCTACGGACGGCGCGTACACGATAGAAGGGCTCGCCGCCGGCAGCTACACGGTCTACGTCGAGCCGATTGACGGCCCAATGACCGAGTCGAATCTCGGCGGATATTACAGCGGGCTTGACACGGTTTTCGACACGTTGTTCTACGATGGCGGTTCGGGTTCATACGATCCATCGTCAGCGACGACCGTCTCCGTCAGCGCGAGTACAACTACAACCGGCATCAACTTCACCGTTAGCGGCACGCCGTCGATAAACGTCGAGCTTATCGGCCTTACGCCGACATCCTTATCCGCCAGCGGCGGAGTAACCCGTGTTCTCGTCCAAAACCCCAGCAACAACTGGCTGACCGTAGCCGGATCAGGGGTTACCGGAAGTACGCCTGTGAGCATGACCGGGTCCGGCGTGACGATCGGCACGTCGAGCCAGTGGACCGGGAGTTTTCCTCCGCCGTTTGTTGCCGGTCTCGACGCAGCGGTACAGGCTGGGGCCGGTGCCGGTCCGCGTTCCGTGCTGGTTCGTGGTGCGTCTGAGACCGCGATACTCACCGGCGGCTTCGAAATCGAACCGAGCGCGGCAAGTATCACGGGAGTGAACCCCGGGTTCGGGGTACAGGGTGCGAGCTCGTTGTCGGTGGCGATAACGGGGTCCGGAACGAACTTTGTCAATGGAGTCTCGGTCGCCTCTTTCAGCGGTAGCGGGATAAGTGTCGTCTCGACAACCGTCGCCAGTTCGACCAGCGCCACGGCAACGGTCAACATCGCGAGCGGCGCCTCACCGGGTGCGCGCGACGTCACCGTTACGACTGGCGCTGAGGTGGCGACAGGAAGCGCACTGTTCACCGTGTTGCTGGATACCGACGGTGACGGCAATCCCGACATTACTGACCCGGACGACGATGATGACGGACTGACCGACGTGGCGGAGCAGGCGCTGGGAACAGACCCTCTGGATCCTGACACGGACGATGACCTCGTGACGGACGGCGCGGACGATTTCCCGCTCAACCCCGACGAACAGACTGACACCGACGGTGACGGTCTCGGCGACAACTTTGAGCTGACCTACTTCGGCGACATTAGCTCGTCCCAGGGACCTGGTGACGACCCGGACGATGACGGATTCACCAACCTGGAGGAGTTCCTCTCCGGGACCAACCCAACTGTGCCGGACGTCGTACCTGCAACGTCAGCGATTGGGCTTGTTCTGCTGGCAGCACTAGTGATTCTGGTCGCGAAAGGAAGAGCGCCTGCACCAATGACATATGGTTGAGTCGGACGCTGTTTTCCCCGCGCGGAGAGGCTGTGTTTGTCCGACGTGCTGAGGCAAGCTGTGTGTGCGGGTGCAATCTGCCGGCGTGCATGATCTTTTGCGCTCCCGCTGTCGTCCACAACAGCGGTTCAGTTGCACCTTCTCTCAAAGGGTCGGTTCAGGACCGTGCCTCTCTCGACAGGCGCAGAGGATTGCCGTGCAGCAGCAGCCGGGGGCGACTTCACGCCGATACGGAATCTCGCTGGTGTTGCGAGCGGAAAAACCTTGTTATTCAACGTGATTTCTGGTACGATGTGTTGTAATTCGGCAAAATGTGGTGCGCTTTTAGTGCAACGACACGGGGGATCGGTCGGACACTGGGCTCTAACGAGAAGGAGTGACGCGTATGTGCCGGACCGCCAAGATCGTATTGGCGTTGATACTGGGCTTGAGTCTCGCAGCGGGTTGCGCTCATGTGGATCTCACACCGAAAGCTGCAAACTGGAGCCTATATTTGAGCCGCAACGGATTCAGCGGCGATCTGGCGGAACTGCCCGTTATTCGACAGCACAGAGTGGCGCAGGTGTCGAGCTTCGACCGGACGGGCGGCAACGTTGACGACTCGGGGTGCGTCGCGCGACACGAGAACTACACTGTAATTGCCGACCTGAAGGGTCCTGGCTGCATACTGCGAATCTGGTCCGCTAATCCGTACGGTCGGCTCAGACTGTACATCGACGACGACTGGCCGCCGCTGATGGACTTCCCGTTCGAGTCACTGTTTCGGGGCAAGGTTAAACCGTTTCGCAGGCCGCTCGTGGGTGTGTCGAGCGGAGGTCACTATTGCTATTTCCCGATCTTCTACAGAGAACGGTGCATAGTTGAGATTGAGGGGAAACCACAACCGCACTCCTACCAGATAACGTACGCGACGTTTGACGATCCGGGTAACACGAGCAGCTTCGCCGGCGACGTTTCTCCCCGCGATAGGACATACGTCCGGCAACTGCTGCGCTCCTGGAAGAAACCCGGTCGCGCAGTGGGTGTGCCCCGTGATTGCGTTTCCGTTGAGGGAAAGCGGCAAATATGGCCCGGAGCAGCCTGGAACATCGCGACGCTCCAGGACGCCGGGGTGATAAGTTCCATATGGTTAAACAGCGCGTCGCGCGAGGCGGACGTACTTCAGCAAGTTTATCTAGTGTCTTACTGGGACGGAGAGGCCACTCCATCGGTTATAGCCCCGATCGGAAGTCTCTTTGGGACCGGTTTCGAGGAGCAGCGTTTTCGTTCAACGCCTGTCGGCATGAGGAGGGACGGATTTTACTGCCGATTCCTGATGCCGTTTGCCAGCGGCGCGCGTCTGGCTCTGGAGAATCGCAGCGAGCGGAAAATCGACGTTCGGTGGGCGGTGGACTACTACCCGATGAGCGAGCTGATTCGAGGGGTCGGAAGGTTCCACGCGTGGGGAAACGAAGCGATCACCGAGTCAGGCGTCCCGTTCACGGTACTTGAGACGGTCGGCACGGGACAGTATGTCGGATGCGTGCTAAGTATCGAGGGTGAGAACGACTTCAGATTCCTCGAAGGTGACGAGAGGATATATGTTGATGGTGAACAGCAACCTTCAATCCACGGCACGGGGACAGATAACTACTTCAACGGCGCTTACTATTTCTCAAAAGGTGTCTTCCACCTGCCGTGGAATGGGTTGACTGTGAAGGACCAGGGCGGTAGGCGACGCATATCGGCCTATAGATTTCATCCTACCGACTATATCCCGTTTAGCAACTCATTCCTCATGACAATGGAGCACGGCGGGAGAAACGACTCGCCGGGACTTCGCTATTCCTCCGTCGCAATCTGGTACCAGCTCTGAGTGAGCTGGGGAATGTCGGCGGGATCGAACCCAACTTTAGGACCGAGGGTTCAGGCATCAGGTGCCTGTGTCGCTGCGCAGAACAGCCCGAATGTTGCGGGCCACGAACCATGGCGTTTATATTATGCAACATCCCTTGTTCTGAGCCTGGCTTTCTCGTAAGCACTTGTTTGGTAAAGCATTAAGAGGCGCACACCCCCGGATCGGGATGCGCAGGTGTTTAGATGTTGCAACATACTTGAGGGGTGATATGTGTAGGCGCGGTTTCATAACTTATTGTTTCTTTGAGGTTTAAGTGGAGTTTGTATGTACGGCATAGGAATTGCATCTTCTAAGCGTACCAACCGCTTGTCGGTGGTGGCTTATACCAAGACGGGGGAATGGAGTGTTGCCGCGGAGAGCCGTAGATATGGGTGGCCTCTCTTTTTTGGCCTTATAAGGAACATCAAGGAACAGGACGGGGCAAAAAGGAAGAAGTCGGAACAAGACCGCAGTTACAGCACGCACATTCCAGGTGACGTTTTTGACATAGACCAAGACCAAAGTATAGGACGGATTTTGGGGGGAGTTGAAAGATTATGATACTTGTGCGAACGCCTCTACGCGTGAGCTTCGTAGGTGGAGGTACCGATTTCAAGCGATACTACACCCAGCGCCACGGTAGCGTCATAAGCGCTGCAATAGACAAGTACGTTTATGTGCTCGTCAAGAGACGCTTTGACGGCGCCGTTCGAGTGGCGTACTCGTGCACCGAACAGGTCAATAACGTTGATGACTTACAGCATGAATTGGTGCGCGAATCGCTCAGGAAGACCGGTATCGACAAGGGGGTCGAGATAGCCACATTCGCTGATGTCCCCTCCGAAGGGTGCGGTCTGGGATCGTCCAGTGCGATAACCATAGGGTTGCTGAACGCCCTTTACGCGTACGCTGGAATAAGAAAAGACCCTGAAGAACTCGCCCAACAAGCGTGCCATATCGAGATAGACGTACTGGATAAGCCCATAGGTAAGCAAGACCAGTACATAGCAGCGTACGGGGGCGTCCAGCACATTGTGTTCAAACAGGACGACACGGTTGAAGTAAGTCCGATGCAGGTAAGCGAGCGGTCGCGGAAGCTGCTGGAAGAACGGCTCATACTCTTCTACACCGGGATGACACGCAAGGCTTCTGAGATACTCACCGAGCAGAAGCACAAGATGGCCGAGCACTTCCAGGTACTTGACCAGATGAACGATCTGGTACCGCGACTCAAGGAGTGTATGCTGAACGGTCTTGGGCCCGAGTTCGGCAGACTGCTCGACCGCAACTGGCGGCTGAAGAAGCAACTTGCCTCCAAGATCACGAACCTGGACATTGACAAGTACTACGAACGAACGCTCGAAGCAGGGGCTGTCGGAGGGAAGATATGTGGCGCAGGCGGCGGGGGTTTTCTCCTGCTCTATTGTGCGCCTGGAAAACGCGATGCCGTGAAAGAAGCGGCGAGACCTCTGCGCGAGATGCCGTTCAGGTTCGAGAGCTCCGGTAGCACCGTGCTACTGGATGATGATAGGCAATGAGAGACGGAGCAAGCGGATAACCCCGTATTCGCTCTGTCGTGAAAGGTAGTCCATCGAGGTCTCTATGCAGGGAACAGTGAATCTGCGATGTCCAACGTGCGGCAAGGTGCTGCTTGTCCGGCGAGATGGCGAGCAGCGCGTGCTGAGGACAAGGATACTCATATTCAACAATGGAAACTGTCTTTCCAAGTGCCCGGCCTGCAAGAGCGAAGTGGCTGTGCCTGTCAAGCTGGAGGACGGGCCGGATGAGTTCGGGAGAAGGAAAGCTGCCCGTGCAGAACAGCCGCGGCCTTCAGACAGTGCGGTATGTCAAACTCGGGAGGTATCTCTCGAGCAACTCCTGCGCGACCTGGAAAAACCGCTCGCGCCGCTCGCGGCGTATGTTCAAAGGATGCTGGGCAACGGCAGAAACAGATCTAAGCCCTCTGAGGTCGACAAGCTGAACGAGTGCATGCTGCAGGTACGCCGACTCGGCGACCTCATGGAGCGCTATCTTGGCAAGTGCAGGTCCAAGGCGGCTGGCGGCAACGGTTCGCGCCGGGATCAGGGGCGAGCCGGACGGAAGGGCAAAGGGATGACGGCTCTCGGCGGGAAGTCGGTCCTCGTCATCGACAGTGACCGGAGAGTTGGACAGTTCTTCAGGTTGTCGCTCGGCCTGGCCGGCGCCGACGTCACGTGTGCCGCGTCACATGAGAGGGGTATTGAGCTTTTACGTACCCGCAGGTTCGATGCTGTGTTTGTCGAGATAGTGCTGCCCGAGATGACCGGACTTGTCAAGCTGCTCGAGGAGATTGAGAAGGACGGAGCGGGTCGAGGTACGGTCGTCTACGTTATGACGAAGGAAGCCGTGAAACGGCATACCGATATATGTATGCGTCTCGGCGCAAGCGGTGTGATAGACAAGTCGGTGTCGCTCGAGGATGCCGCCACACTGTTGCAGAAGGCGTTACAGGGGGAGGTTGCGAGCGCTCCGCTAAGAACATGCGGAACGCCGGATGAGAAAGGCAAGTGAGAAACAGATGAACGTCACAAGAGCTAAATCGGAATTGAGCGAGAGCACCGTTCAGCGGCTGACGTATCTCCGCGTGGAACGGAGCATTCGCAAGTACCTCGACGAGGTTCGAGAAGTGCTTCAGAAGATCCCAGTCGGTGACATTCGGCGTGTGATAGATGCGCTTGCCCTGGCGTATTCGCACGATACACAGATATTCATTATGGGTAACGGCGGCAGCGCCGCGACCGCATCGCATTTCGCCAACGACCTGAACAAGGCTGCGTCCAGCGACGGTAGAAGGCGTTTCCGCGCGGTCGCCCTGACCGATAACGTTCCGCTCTTGACTGCATGGGGCAATGACCTCTCTTACGACGATATCTTTGTCGAACAGCTCCGGAACCTTTACAACAAGGGGGCGGTCGTTATCGGAATCAGCGGAAGCGGCAACTCGGCCAACGTGCTCAAGGCACTCCGATTTGCCGGAGACAGCGGCGGAACCACGATCGGATTCACCGGGTACCAGGGAGGAAAGATCAGGTCAATTGTGGACGAGTGCATTGTCGTTCCGAGCAACTGCATGCAACAGATAGAGGATGCCCATCTGGTGCTGGAACATCTCATGTGCACAGTATTGCGCGAGGAGATCGCACGTTCGTGACTATCGTGTTTCTTGACAGAGACGGCGTGATAAACGAGAACAGGTCAGATGATTACGTGAAGAGCTGGGAGGATTTCGTGTTTCTTCCCAACGCCAAAGAAGCCCTGAGACGACTCGCCGGTAAAGACGAGGTGAAGATTTTCGTTGTGTCGAATCAGGCCGGAATAGGCAAAGATCTGGTCACGGTGGCGCAGGTTGACGAGGTCAACCGGCGGATGAAGGACGAGATCGAGACCGCCGGCGGGAGAATTGACGGTATTTTCTACTGCCCCCATTCGCCGGAGGAGGGCTGCTCCTGCCGGAAACCGGAGGCGGAGCTGTTGCTGAAAGTTCTCGAGGAGACCCCGGGTAATCCGCATAGACGGTTCATGGTTGGTGACGCTATATCTGACATGGCGGCAGCCAAAAAAGTGTCGGCAGTGGCTATTATGGTAAGGACAGGACGCGGAAAGGAACAGTTGAATTCCGTGAGCGCCGGAAGCCTGAAAGTGGACTACATTGCTGAGGATGTTTCCGAAGCGGTTGAGATCATCTTGCAGAACATCGGTCAGTGAGCCCTGCTGCATAAGGTCTTGAGCAGGGGATAATTTGTTTGTGATGGTAAAATTATATGTGGGTCTTGAAGGAACAATCGGGAACGAAAGACCGTAATAAGGAACAGAGATCGGGGCTGCCCTTAGTTAGACAGGACTGTCTTTCGGTTCTGCAGCCTCTTGCACAGCGACGATAGGAGCATAGGCGACAGAGATGGCAGAAAAGTGGTATGCCGTATATACGAAGCCTCGATGCGAGCACAAGGCCGCAAGAGGGTTATCGAGATACGCCGTTGAGACCTTCCTGCCCAAGATCGAGGTGCTCAGAAAACGCAAATCCCGCTCCGTGCGCCAAGCCGAACCGTTGTTTCCCTGTTACGTTTTCGCGCGCATCGAGGTCAACTCAGAGCGTTTCTTTGCAGCGAAATGGACGCCCGGAGTGAGAAAGGTCTTGGGAGTGGGCGACGACGCGCTCTCGCACGTGCCAGACTCGGTGATCGATTGCATCAAAGAACAGATGGGTACGAGGGATGCGATAAGTCCGCGGCGACGGTTCAAGACGGGCGACCGAGTTCGCATACTTAAGGGGCCCCTTTGCGATCTCGTCGGCATATTCAAGGGCGAGATATCGGCAAACGGCCGGGCACGGGTCCTGATGGACATTTTACGGAACCCACGTCAAGTGGAAGTCCATCTGTCGGAAATAGAGAAAGAAAGTAGCCTGAACTGATTCTGTCGATTCGCCGCTCCACGGAGCAGCGAGAGTTCGAAGTTGTTGTAAGAACATGATTTAGACGAGCGAGTCAGGGGAGAATAACCGGGACTCGTACCGGCGGAGCTATGCTTGGGTCGCGGTTCTTGCCGCAGAGAGGACCTGTGAGAGTCGTTAGAGAAAGGGGTTGCTAGATTGATGAATCATGAGAGTAAACCGAGCTTTCTGGCCCGCAGTGTGATGTCGACACTGCTGCTGGCTTGCGTGTTGGTGATCGCCACCCTCTGCGTTGCCGCATCGGCTCCCGGCCAGGGCGGTGGCAAGGACGGAGAGGGTGAAGATCGAGTCCCGGAATACGTTTTGGGTCCGGGAGACACATTTCAGGTGCGGGTGTGGGGATACACCGAGCTAGAACAGGAGGTGTTTATCCCGCCCAGTGGCGTAGCCATTTTGTATCCCATCGGCGAGCTCAAGGCGGCGGGGCTAACGGCGTCCGAGCTTGACGAGGTCATCACGAAGAAGCTCAAGAAATACGTCAAGCAAGACCCGGAAGTCACGGTCATACCCATGACGTACATCCACAGTGAGGTGTACGTTCTGGGCGAGGTTGGCTCGCCAGGGCTGTTCCCGTTCTCGGGGAAGATGACGGTCCTGGCGGCGGTCACGCACGCCGGCAACCCGACCCCGCGCGCGGCGATACAGCAGGTCAGGATCACCAGGCCTAACCGAGCCGACCCGGAAAAGGCCACAATAATCATCGTGGATCTTGACAGCGTTATCCACAAGGGTGAAGCAGGCAACGATATCGACTTACGTCCCGGCGACATAGTCTACGTTCCCGACGTGATCTCGGCCGCTCAACGCGGCAAAGGCGCATCGCCTGGACCGACGGCAGCGGCCAAGAATAGTGGCCAAGAATAAGGAACAGTTGCACATGACTGAACGGAACCAATACGGACACTTCGAGCACGGCAGCGCGGAAGAGTACTTCAACATTGTTCGCCGAATCGTATTTAAGCGGTGGTGGCTGATAGCTCTTTTTGTAGTGGCAACCGGTGTTGCCGGATTTGTTGGAAGCATGCTGGTCGAGCCTGTGTACCGCGCGGAGACTACCATCAGAATCCAGAAGAACGTTCTCTCGCCGGCAGCTAGGCACAGCGGCGGTTTCGGCACCGGGGTTCTCGAAACAGAGGCCTTGTGGCTCAAGAACCGCCTGTTGCTCGAGCAGGTCATGGACACGGCAGGAATCGGGGCCATGGCGCGAGACGAGAAGGCGCGCGTCGGCATGACGGAGAAGCTGCGCGATAGCATCAAGATCGCGGCGCTGGTCGACTCACTTCAGGTGACCGTTGACTGGAACGATCCCGATCTTGCCGCACGAATAGCGAACACGCTCGCCGATAGCTTCATAGAGAGGTACGGCGCGGTGAACAGGGCGGAGGCGCGCGAGCTCAGGTCACTACTGGAACAGCAAGCGAGTTTCGTTCGCATCAAGGTCAACGAAGCCCAGCATCAACTTAGCGAGTTCGTTAGGAAACATGGTGACATCACGGTGAGTCGGCAGGCAATGGATTCAAACGAGCGGCTCGCCGCACTTCAGACGGACCTCGCACGAAACAAGATCGCTCTCGACGAGGCGTCGAGAAAGTTGGAGCTCATCGGGAAGCAAATGGGCAAGGACGGCAAGGACTTGTTGCTGCTGGAGTTTGCCGTGACAGCGGAACAGATCGCCGATAACACCTTGATTCAGACTTTGAGAGCTCGTATATCGCAGCTCGAGCAAGAGGTCGCGACCCTGAGCAGCCTCTACACGGACGAGTTTCCCGACCTGAAGAAGGCAAACGCACAGCTGCTTAACGCGCGACAGAAGTTGGGTGAGGAGTTTGCCAGACTGATCCCAGGACTGTCAATCTCGATCGATGACGCGGCGCAGATAGGCCGTATCGCGCAGTTGGTTGAGGTCCGCTCCGAGATTGAGAAACTGGAGAATCAGCAGGAGAAATTGAGCGCACTTGTCGCGCAGCTCGAGGCAAGAACCAAGGACTTGCCCGACAGGGAGGGACAGTACTTCACGCTGCTGAACAACGTGAACATCAACCAGGATATATACAACACTCTGATGGCGCGGCTGACGGAGGCGCGAATCGCCGAACAGACCGACACGTGGGATGTGCGGGTGCTGGAGCGTGCATATGCCCCATACAGGCGTTTGAGACCCAAGCCGTTCAACAACGCAGTGTTCGGAGGCATTATAGGTCTGTTGCTTGGTGTGGCGGTCTGCATGCTGTTGGAGTATCTGGACGACTCATTCAAGACGGCGGAAGAGGTTGAAAGGCTCCTCCAATTGCCGGTGCTTGCGGTGCTGCCGAGATTCGACCTGCCCGCACTGGAGTACGGGCCGAAGAAGTACCACTGATAATGACTGACGCAAAGAGGAAGATAGGTGTACGCGTGTTTCTGACAGAGAAGCTTTGTTGAAATCAGGAGAGAATCGTTGAGAAAAGCAAAAATCAAAAGAAGACTCTTGGGCCAGCTCATGGTGGAGGCCGGTGCCATAGACATAGCACAGCTGCGGCGTGCGGTCGCTTACAAAGAGAAGCATCAGTGTATGCTTGGTGAAGCGCTCGTCGCTTCGGGCTATGTTGGCGAGCAGACCTTGACTTCGTTTCTCAGACGTCAGGAAGGCCCTACTGAACTCGTCTCACTGGACAGCCTCAATTCGCCGCACGCGTCAGAGTTTTACCGACTGCAGACGAGCCTCAAGTTCGCTCTGTTTTCTGACGTGCCGATAAAATCGCTCATGATAACCAGTTCCGTGCCCGGCGAGGGCAAGACCCTTTGCGTGAGCTATCTTGCGCTGGCAGTGTCCCACGTGATGGACCACAAGACTCTCGCGGTCGACGCGGATCTTCGCCATCCGACGTTGCACAGACGTTTCGGGTTGTCGAACTCCATGGGTTTGTCGAACCTGATCGTTGACAGCGTCGACATCGACCAGTGCATCAAGGACACGGACATCAGGAACTTGAAAGTGCTACCAAGCGGTCCTATGCCACCTAATCCTGCTGCACTGCTGGCGTCGGAGAGAATGAAGAAGTTGAAGGACGAACTGGAAGGTCGGTTCGATCTCGTGCTTATCGACAGCCCGCCACTTTTCCCCGTGTCCGACGCGGCAATCCTGAACGCGCTTGTCGACGGCTCCATGCTCGTCGTCCAGGCGGCGACCACTAGGCGCAGCCTGGTGCAGCGGGCGGCACGGATCCTGGGAGAAGGCAAGGGCAAGCTGCTTGGCGTGATTCTAAATCAGGCGGAGGACGCTGTCCCCAAGTACGTGTACAAACGGTCCGGAAGGGTGTACCAGTCGTACGCCAAGACTGTGGAGAATACGTGACAGGGGCGGATGGGGACCGATCACCGCCTTCACCCGTGCACGCACCGTGCACCTGTGTCGTAACCAGAGAAGCTAGTATGAGGGAAAACGCAATGTCAGAAGTGCTCAACTCGGAAGAAGCGGCAAACTTTCTTAGGATGCACGTCAAGACAACGTTGCGTCTGGCTCGCCAAGGCAAGATACCCGGCTGTAAGGTCGGCGGCGAGTGGCGGTTTCTGAGAAGCGAGCTGACCGAGTGGCTGCGCGGCGTTAACAACGGAAACAGATTCGATTCGCTCGCAGCCCGTCAGCGTTACTTCTAGAACAGAGCCGTGACATAGAGCAACCGGGTTCAGTTGTCGAGGATCTCCTGAGGAGTAAGTCATCAATGAGAAAACGGATACCAATCCTACGCGGATTAGCCATACTGGCGGTGGTCTCCTACCACTGCGCCGCTTGGGGACATACTGCAATGTTCTTCTTTGCACATAGATTTCGGCAAGTAGAGTCGCCCAACTTCGATCAGTTCGGGTCTCTGACCTACTACATTCTGCTTGCAATCGAACGGTTTGCCTGGTTTAGCGTACCGGCGTTCTTGTTGGTCGCTGGCTTCTCCATGGCGTACTCGGCCGCGGGCGACCGTGTGGCGACAAGCTGGAGAACCGTGCGTGCCAGAATCGGTCACATTATCTGGCCATATCTCATATGGTCACTGGTGATATTTCTCGGAGACGGATTCGTCCTCGGCATCACCTATTCACCGGTGGAGTACCTGAGACGGCTGGCTACCGGAGAAGCTGTTGACCTTTATTATTTTGTGATTTTGCTACTGCAGTTCTACATCATGTCTCCAGTGATTACGCGTTTAGCTAAGACCAGGCCAGTGGCCCTACTTATTTGCGCGGGCGGCATTCAGGCAACGATGCACTATCTGACACAGTACTCCGGCACGAGTCTAGGACTCATCGCCTATCCGTGGGGTTTTTTCCATTGGTCTTTCTTCTTCCCGCTGGGGGCGGTCTGCTTCTTGCATTACAGGCGTGTTACAAGTATACTTGCTCGCTTGAAATGGCCGCTTCTGGTTGCCGCATCAATCCTGCTGGTCTTGTCGGGCGTGGAAGTGGCAACGGAGTTTTCACGAGAGTTAGCGTTCGACGATGCACACCATGTGCTTAGGTTCTCATCCGGCTTGTACGCGTTGACGTTTATCCTGGCGTTCTTTGCTTTCGACAAGATCAAGGTGCCGTTCTCGCGCTTTCTGCATGGGCTGGGCGTCAGATCATACGGAGTCTATCTGCTTCACTTCTCCGTGCAGACGGTGGTCGCCAAGCTGGCGTATCACTTTGCGCCTTGGCTTTTCCAGTACCAGATTCTATTCGTACCGCTGCTCTTGGTGACCGGCGTGGGTCTGCCGCTGCTGTTAATGAAGCTCATTGCCCGGTCTCCGCTAAGACGTTACTATCAGTACCTGTTCGGCGGAGCGCCGCCGCCAATGCTTCGGAAACCGCTGAAGAAAGACGGTACGGTTTCGCAGTCATCATCCCCGCAAGAGGTGCCGCGGCTGGGCATGGCGCCGACGGGAGACTGAGCCCGATGTGTGCTATCTGTGGAGTTCTTAATCTGAACGGCGATAGGCCGATTGAGTCAGAGACGATACGAACGATGATCGCTATGGCGCGCCATCGGGGTCCTGACGAGGCAGGCATCTACCGTGATGATCGGGTTGGTCTCGGCCACGCTCGGCTGAGCATCATTGATCTGAGCGGGGGCAGCCAACCTCTGAGCAACGAGGACAGGACGGTCTGGGTCGTGTTCAACGGCGAGATATTCAACTATTTGGAACTTCGACGGGAGCTGGAGTCCAGAGGGCACCGTTTCAGAACGTCATCCGACACCGAGACGATCGCGCACGCATACGAGGAATACGGACACCGCTGTGTGGAGCATTTCAACGGCCAGTTCGCTTTTGCGCTGTGGGACGCCCGCGCGCGCGAACTGTTTCTTGCGCGCGACCGACTTGGGATCAGACCGCTTTTCTATGCGGTCCGCGACGGCCGGCTCGTCTTCGCCTCCGAGATCAAATCGATCGGCGCCCACCCTGGCATGACGCTGGAGATTGACCCCGTGGCGCTGGACCAGATATTCACGTTCTGGGTAACGATTTCGCCCCGGTCAGTGTTCAGAGGTGTGATGGAGGTACCGCCCGCGCACTACATGGTGGTTCGAGACGGGCAGACCCGGCTCGAGAGGTACTGGCAGCTTGACTTTCCTGAGCAAGGCGCCGAGTCGGGCGAGCCCATTGAGTCTCTTGCGGAGGAGCTCCGCGAAGCCCTGATAGAGTCCACCCGGCTGAGGTTGCGCGCCGACGTACCGGTCGGAGCCTACCTGAGCGGCGGGCTGGACTCCTCCGTGATTACCACGATCATCAAGAACTATACCGAGGCACCGCTTATCACTTTCTCGATCCGCTTCGAGGATGACCGCTATGACGAGGGACGTTACCAGAACGAACTCGTCGAGCACCTGGAAACGCACCACCGCGAAGCGAAGTGCTTCGGAGACGATATTGCCGAGGTATTCCCGGAGGTGGTCTGGCACACGGAAAACCCGATTCTACGGACCGCACCAGCACCGCTTTTCCTCCTTTCCAGGCTGGTACGCCAGAGCAGCATAAAAGTGGTGTTGACCGGGGAAGGAGCCGACGAGTTCCTCGGCGGCTACAACATCTTCAAGGAGGCTAAGATCCGCCGTTTCTGGGCGAGGTATCCCGAGTCCAAGTGGCGACCGTTGCTTCTGCAGAAGCTATATCCTTATCTGGCGCAGTCGCCGACACGGGCAAAGTACTACTGGCGGCAATTCTTCGGAAGCGGGCTGGAACAGACCGAGCTGCCGTACTACTCGCATCTCTTGCGTTGGGGGAACACGGGCAAGCTTAAGGCTTTGTTCTCGGACAGCTTGCGGTCCGCGGTCGGAACGCACGATAGTATGGCTGAGCTGGAGTCAATCTTGAGCCAGCGCATCGACCTATGGAATCCGCTCTCCCGGGCCCAGTACGTGGAGGTCTGCACGTTTCTCTCCGGGTACCTGCTCAACTCGCAGGGAGACCGGATGGCAATGGCTCATTCGGTTGAAGGTCGGTTCCCGTTTCTGGACCATCACGTGTTGGAGATGTGTTCACGAATCCCCGCAAAGTACAAGCTGAGAGGGCTGGACGAAAAGCACATACTGAAAAGGAGCATGGAGCGGGAGATCCCGCAGAGCATCGTGCGAAGGGCAAAACAGCCGTACCGGGCGCCTGACAGCCCGTGTTTCTTCGGCCGGAACACTCCCGGCTACGTCCGGGAGCTACTGTCGGAAAACGGTTTGCGGCGAACCGGCCTGTTCGACCAGGAATCCGTATCTCGGCTAGTGAGAAAATGCGAGCGCAAATCGGGGCAGCCGCTCAGCGCCCGAGACGATATGGCGCTCGTAGGGGTGTTATCGACGCAGCTTCTTTACCACAACTTCGTCGAGCGTTTCTCCGAGAGGGTCTCGCGGGCCAAGGGAGCGTCGCTCAGGCTGACTGTGGATGTTAACGCGCAAGGTGCGGAGGTTTGCGCGACAAAGTAGCTTCGGAGGATAAGGGGGCGCAAGAATATGGAAACAGCCGTGCTGAAAGACACATTGAAAGAGTTCATATTTGAGAATTTTCTGGTAGGTTTGCGCAAGAGCGGACTGGATGATACCGACTCTTTCCTGGAGAAGGGGATCATCGACTCGACAGGTGTTCTCGAGCTTGTAGCGTTTGTCGAGGAGACGTTCGGTTTTGAGGTGGAAGATGAGGAGCTTGTGCCTGACAACTTCGATTCGCTAGCCAGGCTTGAGACTTATATCCGGCAGAAAACGGTCGGGCAGGGGGGGCAAGGTGCTTCTTAATAACTTCATCGAGACAAGTGCGGACAGACTGCCGGACAAGGTCGCGCTGATTTGCCAGGACCGCCGGTACACCTATTCCGAGCTTGATTCAATGTCGAACCGAATCGCCAACGCACTGATTGACAGACGCCTGAAAAAGGGCGACCGGGTGGGGGTTTTCCTCGACAACTCGGCCGAATCGGTCATCTCGATTTTCGGGATCCTCAAGGCGGGTTGCGCGTTCGTCGTGATCAATCCACAAACGAAATCCAGGAAAGTCTGCTACATCTTGAACAATTGCGGTGCAAAAGGGTTGATTACCCACTGGAAGTATCGTGAGACGCTCGAGGCGGTGGAACAGGAAGTGGGTTCATTGGAGTTCTCGTTCGTTTGTGCCGTAGAACATGACGGATTGGCTCAGGGCAAGGAGCGCACGTCGCTTGAAGCGATCGTCACGCGCCAGCCCGACCGGCGGCCCGATCCCCGAACCATCGACATCGATCTTGCCGCTATCATATACACTTCAGGCACCACCGGGTTTCCCAAGGGAGCCAGCTTCACTCACCGTTCAATGATCTCGGCGTCCACTTCCATCACGACATACGTGGAGAACGTCGAGACGGACGTCATACTGAACGTGCTGCCGCTGGCTTTCGACTACGGGCTCTATCAGGTGTTGATGTCGGCGCAGATGGGAGCCACACTTGTGCTTGGCAAGGATTTCGTGTTCCCTTACGAGATTGTGAAGACTGTCGTGAGCGAACGCGTCACCGGCTTCCCGGGCGTGCCGACCATTTTCGCAATGCTTCTGCAGCTGAAAGACATTGAGAAGCACGATTTCAGCCGCGTGCAGTACGTGACCAATACGGCGGCCGCTCTGTCAACGAGACATATTCGCGAGCTGAAGAGGGTTTTCCCGAACGCACGAATCTACTCGATGTACGGCGTGACCGAGTGCAAGCGCGTGTCGTACATGCCGCCGGACGAGCTGGACGAACGCCCGACCTCGGTGGGCAAAGGTATGCCCAACGAGGAGGTCTACATCGTCAACGAGAATGGCGAAAAGGTTGGCGCGGGCGAGGTGGGCGAGTTGGTTGTGCGCGGATCCAACGTGATGATGGGGTACTGGGAGAATCCCGAGGCGACCGCAAAAGTGCTTCGACCCGGGAGGTATCCCGGCGAGCGAGTGCTTCATACCGGCGACCTCTTCAGGATGGATGAGGACGGATACCTGTACTTTGTGTCACGCAAAGATGACATCATCAAGAGCCGAGGCGAGAAGGTCTCGCCTAAAGAGGTCGAGAATGTCATATACGAGCTGCCCGAAGTTCTCGAAGTGTCGGTCGTCGGCGTGCCCGATGACGTCCTGGGCCAGGCCGTCAAAGCGAAGGTTGTCTTGAAGGACGGCAAGAACAGCCTTACGGAGCGCGAGGTTATCGCACACTGCATCCAGAGCATGGAGCGGTTCATGGTACCGAAGTACGTCGAGTTCGTGTCTGCTCTGCCTAAGACTCAGTCGGGCAAGATCATGAAACGCGACGCGGAGCAAGGCGAGTAATGGGTGCGAGGCTGAGCCTGTTTGAGGCCGTGCTCGCGTCAGACGTCTCACCGCCGGCTTAACGGGGATATCTTAATTGAGCGAAAACGATGCACGCCCGATGATACGGTGCACGAGATGTGTGCTGCCGGATACGTTTCCGGGCATACGCTTCGACGAGCAGGGCCTCTGCAACTACTGCCATGCCGAGGATGGGTCCCGGGATCTGGCCGTGCAGAAGGCAAGGTACAGGAAGAAGTTCGAGAAGCTTTGGGAGCAGCGCAACCGAAGCGCCAGCGCATACGATTGTCTTGTGTCGTTCAGCGGCGGCAAAGACAGCAGCTATACCGTGGCGCTTATGGCACGAGAGTACGGGGCTCGCGTCCTGGCACTCACGGTTGACAACGGGTTCGTTTCGCCGGGGGCGCTGGCCAACAGCCTCAGGGTGGTCGAGGCTCTGGGTGTGGACTACGTGCTGTTCAAGCCCAGGTTCGACGTCCTGAGAAGGATATTCCGGACGTGTAGTTCGGAGACCGCCTTGTTTGCACCTAAAACGATCGAACGCGCGAGCAACATCTGCACCGCCTGCATGGGCATTGTGAAGTTTGTGTCTCTGAGAACCGCGATTGAGAAGAGGATACCTTTCGTCGCTTTCGGCTGGTCGCCGGGTCAGGCGGGTTTGAGCTCGTCGGTCTTCAAAGCGGTGCCGCGTATGATGCGCAGCATGCAGAAGTCTGTCAAGGAACCGCTCCATGCCATTGCAGGATCGGATATCGACCCGTACTTCCTGGATGAGGAACACTTCGCCCGCGTGGACGATTTCCCTTACTACATCAACCCGCTCGGGTTTCACGATTACAACGAGAAGGAGATCCTGACCACGATTTCCGAGCTCGGATGGACGCCGCCCGACGACACGGACCCAAACTCAACGAACTGCCTGCTAAACTGCTATGGGAACGCCGTGCACAAGGGGCAGTTCGGATTTCATCCTTACGCGTTCGAGCTTGCGGGGCTGGTGCGTCAAGGCGCTCTGCGCAGGGAAGAGGCTATCGCGCGGCTGTCCGAGCCCGAAGATGAGAAAATGCTGGAGAGTGTGAAACGTCGCTTGGGAATCGCGGAAGGTGGGCTTGAATCTCAGGTATGAACTCCGCTACTGAGCTTACCGGCGGTGTTCGAGTTCCCTGCTCACGGATTCGAACTCCCAGCGGGAAGCACGAACGCCGTATTAGAGGCGTTCCCGGGGCAGAATGGGGATGTCAACCTATCTAATAACCGGAGGCGCAGGGTTTATCGGCTCCAATATAGCGCAATCCCTGCTGGGACGCGGGGACAAGGTGCGAATTCTGGACAATTTTTCCACCGGAAAGAGGGAGAACGTCGCGCACCTCGATGGTGTCGAGCTTGTCGAAGGGGATATACGCGACGTTGAAGTGGTTAAGGAGGCGGTCAAAGGAGCCGACTTCTGCCTGCATCATGCTGCGCTTCCATCCGTGGCGCGGTCCGTCGAGAATCCTGTATTTAGCAACGAGGTGAACGTATCCGGCACAGTGAATGTGCTCGTCGCGGCAGTCGAGGCTTCCGTTAAACGTTTGGTCTATGCGTCGTCCTCGTCGGTCTATGGTGACTCACCGACGCTCCCTAAACGGGAGGATATGGCGCTGCGACCGCTCTCGCCTTATGCGGTGAGCAAGCTTGCGGGCGAGTTCTACGTGAACAGCTTTCGACACGTGTACGGGCTTAACACAATAATTCTCAGGTACTTCAACGTTTTCGGCCCGCGTCAAGATCCCAAAAGCAAGTACGCTGCCGTAATCCCCGCGTTCATTCTGGCGATGTCCGAGAAACAGAGCCCCAAGATTTTCGGAGACGGGGAGCAGTCTCGTGACTTCACCTATGTTGGGAACGTGGTTGCGGCGAATATCGCTGCATGCCATAGCCCTGATTCTGCGATAGGAGGCACTTACAATATCGCCTGCGGCAGCCGTACAACCGTGAACGAGCTTGCGAAGCAAATAGCGGAAATCCTGAAGTGCGAACTCGAGCCGCAGCACGTGACGCCCCGGCCGGGCGATGTGAGGCACTCGTGCGCTGATATTTCAGCCGCGAGGCACGAGCTCGGTTATGAACCGCAAGTCGGGATCAAGGAAGGACTTGCAAAAACTGTGGAGTGGCTTGCGTCCGAGCATCCGTAACGATGCTGGACCCCTTCGATATAGCGGCAGATGCCGTCTATCGTGCGTTTTGTGCGCAATCGCACCTTGTTCCGGCAAGACCCGATGAAGTCTGAAGTGGCCGTCGCGCCGCGGCTGGCTTTCGTTTAGATGTCTGGATGATGGTATGGAGAATAGAACAGAGACTACCATAGAATCGACTTCGCCCAACGGGGAGATGTCTCCACCCATGTATGCCGCGCTTCCTCAGCGTGCGGCGAGATCTTTCCGGGATATTCTCCAGGAACAACTGAGGTATCGTGAGCTTCTGTTCACGCTGGCGTGGCGGGACATACGTTCCAGATACAAACACTCTCTAATAGGCATAGGCTGGGCCGTGTTCGTCCCAGTTGTTCTGATGGTCGTTTTTGGTACCGTCCTGGCCAAAGTCGCAATAATAGACACGGGGGACATTCCCCTGCCTATCTTCATTTACTGCGGCCTGGTTCCGTGGCAGTTTTTCGAGCAGTCGGTCATCAGGGGAACACAGAGCCTGGTGGTGAACAGGAACCTGGTAACGAAGATATACTTTGCCCGCGAAGTGTTACCGTTTGCGGCGATCCTCACGGCTGGTTTCGATTTTCTCATTGCGTCGACGGTCCTGGTGGCAATGATGGCCTGGTTCAGGATCCCTGTAACAGTAATGGTTTTACTGCTGCCGGTGGTGCTGCTGATTCAGCTGGTTTTCACCGCTGGCGTCGTGTTGCTTTTCTCAATGACGAATCTTTTTTACAGAGACGTCGGGCAGATCATCAGCGTGATGACCAGGGCATGGTTTTTCATAACTCCCGTTGCGTACCCGATCCGCAGTGAGAACTTGCTATTACGAACACTTAACATCGCCAATCCCATGTCACCGGTGATCAACAGTTACCGCGACCTGATAATCCGAGGACAATTGCCAGACTGGAACAGTCTGTATCCGGCGATTGCTATTTCTCTGGTGCTGTTGGTCATAGCGTGGGCGCTGTTTCATCTCAACGAATTCCGATTTGCGGAGAGCATATAAACGTGAGCGAATGTTCGATAATCTTTGATCACGTCGGGAAGAAGTTTCGAAGGGGCGAACGGGCGACAAGCATACGCGACCTTATCGTCAACGTGCCGAGGCGCCTGACAGGACTTTCGGAGAAGCGTCGCGGTGGAGAGACCTTCTGGGCACTTACGGATATATCGTTCAAGGTGAATAAGGGTGAATGTTTCGGCATAGTGGGACCGAACGGCGCCGGCAAGAGCACGATACTGAAACTTGCATCCAACATTCTAAGACCGAACGTAGGCAAGATCAGCGTGTCGGGCAGAGTCTCCACGCTGATAGAGCTGGGTGCCGGTTTCTCGTGGGAGCTGACCGGTTACGAGAACATAATAGTCAACGGCGCTATTCTTGGTCTGACGAGGGACGAAGTCGAAGAGAGAAGGCCCGAAATCGTGGATTTCTCCGAACTTGACCACGAGGCCCTCAACACACCGCTCAAGTATTACTCCTCCGGCATGTTTCTCAGGCTGGGCTTCAGCGTGGCGGTGTTTACCAAACCGGATATTCTGCTCGTTGACGAAATATTGGCTGTAGGCGACATGTCGTTTCGACTCAAGTGTAACGAGAAGATGAGCGAGATTCGACGCAACGGTGTCACGATCGTACTTGTGAGCCACGATCTTGGGCTCATTCGACATATGTGCGACCGTGCTCTTGCGCTCAACTTGGGTCGTCAGATCGGTCCGGATGCCAGCGGCACGATCGTTGATATGTATCAGGAAGCGGTGCGCACAGAGGCCAGGTCGAAGCTCGAAGCTAGGGTGACTGGCGAAACGGCTCGCGTCGATTCACCGCGCGCGAAAATCACAGACGTTCGTTGGTATAACCCTGAGACCGGAAGCGCATCCGGTGTTCGTACGGGACACCCGCTGGTGATCGAGGTCGGCTATTCTTGTCCTGCAGCGGTAGTCAATCCGAGTTTCCAGATTGCCTTTGCAGACCAGTCTCTTGAGAATATCACCGGCTGCATAACCAAGATGAGCGGAATGGAGATCGGCGAGTTACGCGGCGACGGCTGTTTCCGTCTCACAATTCCATCCGTCGGCCTTGCTGCAGGATGCTACCCGCTCAAACTGACACTGTTCGACGAGCTGGGCCAGATTTGCGCTAACTCATCGTGCGAGTATGTCTTGGACGTTCGTCCCGGGAAATTTATCTCTGGCCGGGCACTCTTTTATCAGGCACACCGATGGCAGCACTTGCGCGGTGTGTTGGAGGATATGGACTTCATACAGGAGTGTCCGCGATGAAGCGTCCGGAAGTCAGCGTAATCATGACGGTTTACAATGCCAGCCGTTTTCTGCGACAGGCGGTCGAGAGCATTCTGGGCCAGACCCTGCGGGAGTTCGAGTTCATCATTATAGATGACGGTTCAAAGGACAATTCTGTAGAGATTGTTCGCTCGTATGATGACCCGCGGGTCAGACTGGTTTGCCTGCCGAACAACGTTGGCACAGCCGCCGCGCGTAACGCGGCCACGCAGTATGCTGAAGGGAGCTTCGTGGCGGTGATGGACGCCGACGACATATCCTGTCCAACTCGTCTCGAAAGGCAAGTTGCTTTCCTCCACGACCATCCGAACATCGCTTTGCTGGGGACCTCTGTCAGTGTGATTGACGAAGATGGCCGATTCGTACGCGAATCGAAAGCTATCGGTTCCCCTGAGGACATTGCGTCGCGGTTAGCCGAACACAACTGCTTCGCCCATTCTTCGGTTATGCTTCGGGCAGGTGTCCTGCGGCAGTATAGGGGATACAGAGCCTTCAAGATAGCGCACGACTATGATCTTTGGGTTCGGATTGTCCAGGGACATCAAGTTGCAAACATAGCGGAGCCACTGGTCCTCTATCGACTACATCGAGGAAGCCTTTCTAGTCTTAACCTGTGGGTGGTGTCGGTCGAATCGTCGCTTGTACGCTATCTGTACCAGAAGCGGCTGGCCGGTGAGCCCGACGAACTGGACGAAGTACCGTTTGCTGAACAGCAAATATGGCTGCAGCAGCATGCTAGCCTGGTTCGGGGTCAGTCGAGAAGAGAATATCGGAAGAGGCTTTGGCTTCTCATGCACGAGTTGCTGGGCCGAGATCTCAGAAGGCAAGCGTTGGCGGTCTGTCTGCGGGGCCTCCGGGCGTTTCCGAAAGACGAGGGTTATTGGCGATTCTTATACTACCACGGAACACCGCAGCCGCTGCGCCGCATCGCTCACGGTTTAGCAAATCCACGCCGGGCGTTTGCCAGTAAATGGCGACAGTGCAGGACGGCTTCGAGGCGATGAGTGCGTTTTCAACGAGGAACTGAAGCATGACACGCAGGATACTCTACGTTGGTAACGGCAACGTTCCGTCCAGATGGGCGCATAGCGTACAGTCAATGAAGGTGGCGCAGGGGTTCGTGCGATGCGGCGCCAGAGTGACGATGCTGACGCAGAGCGCCATAAGAGACACATTTCGTTGTCCAATCGACATATATGAATGGTATGGAATTCGGGACCGCTTCAGAATAATACGTCTGCCGATCCGGAAGCGACGAGAGGACCCGTCGGGCGCATTCAAGGGATGGTCATATCCGCGGTTCAATCGGATCGCGGCGCGTATAGCACGTCTCATGCGTTATGACGTGGTGTTCACTCCAGATCCTGACGTGGTGAAGGACTTGATCCGGGCAGGAGTTTCCGGCGTTGTCTATGAAGCGCACCAACCGCCCGATGCGGGCCTTCCTGGAGAAAATCTGGCAAAGCTCAGCGCAATCGTCGTTATCTCTCCTTATCTTAAAGATGCAATGCTGGCCCGGGGGGTCGATGCTAAAAAGATTCTGGTTGCCCCAGATGCTGTCGAGCTTGAGCCATTCGACTCGGCAGACCCAGCTCCGCTCTCGGCACAGTGGAGAGCCGGTCGGGACTCGAAGTTGATCGTCGGTTACTGCGGGCATCTGTATGAGAACCGCGGGATTGACTCGATACTGGACTGCGCGAGCCGGATGAGAGATATGCTGTTTGTTCTGGTGGGGGGATGGCCTGAGGATATAGAGAAGTGGAAATCCAAGTATCGTGATCTAGCCAACGTGCTTTTCGAAGGATTTGTGTCGAATACTCTTGTGCCGCAATACGAGAAATCAATGGATGTACTTCTCATGCCGTACTCCGCCAAATGTCAGACGGCGGACTACATGTCTCCCATGAAGCTTGCAGAGTATATGGCTGCTGGTAAGGCGATTGTCGCCACGGATTTGCCTGCTCTGAAGGATTTCTTGCGTCACGGCGAGAACTCGATCCTCGTGCCCCCGGATGATCCGGAAGCTTTACAAGAGGCGATCCGGAGCCTGGCGGACGACAAGAATCTGCGAGTCAGGTTGGGCGAAAGAGCGCGCCGAGATATCTCCGGCTTTACTTGGCAAGCGCGGGGAACGACAATTCTGGAACATGTCGAGCGGTTGCGGGGAAACCGCTGAGGCGCCGCCACATGCGCCTGCTGGCGGCCGCGAGAAGAGCCAGGCACAGACGACGAGGCCTCGTCAGCATGGCCCCATCACCTTTCGAGTAGAAGGTTCCGGGACACGGCGCGCGGAATGATGGATGCTTGGTCGCACTCCGGTGTTCCCGGCGATGGCCGGTGCGTACTGATATGATTAGTAATCGCAGCACGTACGTTTCCAGACAGGTCGAGGCGGATAACGCGCTATTGGCCGAGGGGCGTTTAAGGCACTTTGAACCGGGGGATATCCCTCGGATCGCGTCTCTTTATGACAGGATATTCGATCGCGGCGAGGGGAAACCGTCGCCCCGGCTGTGCGATCATTTCGACGAGATGTTTTTCAAGAACCCCTGGGCCGACCCGCTCGTACCTTCGTGGGTCTACGAGACGAACCAGGGGGATGTCGTAGCTTTCAATGCCTCGCATCCGCGCAGGATGGTGTTCGACGGGGAACCTGTCATGTGCGCCGCAACTGGCTACTGGATGGTGGCCGAAGAGTACCGGGGGCGTGGGTTGGGTTCGCTGCTCGCACGCCATAGCGCTGAACCTGGGCCGGTGCTGTCATATACCGACACGGGCCGCCCTTACGGGACTCTCGGACGCGGTGTCTGGCAGCGTACTACCCGCGGCGGGAGGATACTGGTCGCCGGCATCCAGTGGGAGTGCGTACTGAGGAGCAGCAGGCTCCATGATGCTGCCAAGGGAGGAGTCGACAGGATACTGCGACTGCCAAGACGCATGGTTGATGAGGCGCGATTGAGAAGAAGACGATCGCGAATGGAACCTCTTCTGGAAGGGACGCGAATGTCAGAGGTCGCGCCTAGCACGATGGAAAGACTCCCGGAGATGCTACCGCCAGGCACGCGCCTCTACCCTCAATACGATGCTGAATACTGCTCATGGCTGATAAAGATGACATCAAGCATTTTCACCCGGGGCGAGCTTCGTCACTCCACGGTGGTGAGTCGCGATGGCGGCGGAATCGACGGATGGTACTTCATCTACCTGGCGAAAACGGGCAAGGCGGAGGTTTTACAAGTTGTAAGCAAGCTGGGTGCTCACGAACGGGTTCTGGCGCAGCTTCTTTCTCACGCTTATGCCGTAGGCGCCAATTCCGTGATGGGACACTGGTCCGGCCACGACGTCCTTCTCGCGGCTCAGAGTATGGGCTGTCATATCGGCTACGTCCCATCGCGAACAAGCATTTACACCCGCAATACTGAGATGATGCGAGCTGTCATGTGCGGCGACTACTTCTTGTCCCGGTTCGAGGGCGATAGCTGGCTCGATCTCAGCCACAGGTAGACCTGCCTGCGGCACGCGGGAGCCCAGTATCCGCTGGGAGGTTTATGGTAAAAAAAACGCGCTTACTGTCCAAAGCAAGATCGGTGTCAAGGCGGGCGAGCAGACTGGTAGAATCAGGTAAAGAGGCCTGGCTTCGCGCAACAAAATACACCGAGCGCAGATTCCGCTCATCCAATGCCCCGGTAATACTTATGTATCACAGTGTCATCGATGAGATCAAAGACCCTGTGATGGACGTGTGGTCGGTACGAACCTCTGAGTTTCGGAAACATGTGGAGTTCTTGTCACGAGCAACCAATATCGTGTTGCTCTCCGAACTGCTCGAAGCCATATCCTCCCGAGAGTTCGGCGACAAACCGATGGTAGTGATCACGTTCGATGACGGATTGGAAAGCAGCTACCTGCGCGCCATGCCGGTTCTCGCTGAGAGGGGGCTGCCGTTTGTGATGAGCCTTTCAGCTGGAGAGATCGGAACAGGGCGCTCCATATGGACTTATGAGCTTGATCTTCTTGTGCTGCGTTCATCGATGGAGACGCTAACGGTGCCGTCTGACGGCGCAGGAACCACCGAGCTGGTTCTGCCTTTGCGTAACCGGGAGGAGAGACTCAGCGCCCGGTTCAAGCTTGAGGACATGGTTGTCGAACGAGGTGGTTCCTGGGGTCTTGATTTCGCGAACGCGCTCGTAGACGCGTACGGCGTGGAACGGTTCGCACAGCTGCTCGAAGAGTACGGACATTTCAAGATGATGAGCTGGGAGCAGGCAGCGGCGGTGGCAAAGAGCAAGGTGGAAGTAGCGTGCCACGGGTTGAGCCACATTACTCTCGACACCGAGGACGACGCCACGCTTGAACGGGAGATTCACGACTCGCGCGTGCTTCTCGCAGAGCGTCTGGCTCTGGACAACATTCAGCATTTCTGCCTCCCGAGAGGTGCCTGGTGCGACAAATCGCTGTCCCGCATCAAGCAGGAAGGATATTCCTCATGCTTGAGTGTGAAGGAGGCACGGGTGGCCGCCGACCAAGATGTATTCCTGCTACCGAGGGTGGATGCAAGTTGTTCTCTGGAGGAGCTCATTGTGAGGCTGGCGAGGTGCACGTAGGCCCCATGAGAATTGCTTTTGTAACACCCGAGTATGTCACAGAAACGGCCTTTTCCGGCGGCGGGCTGGCGAACTATCTGCACCGCGTGGCACACGGGCTCGTCGCTCGAGGTCACGAGGCCGAGATCTTCACCGTGTCCAAGAAAGAAGACGGGACGATCGAAGACGACGGCGTGAAGGTGCATCGCGTTCTACCGGAGTGGAAGTGGTTTTTCCGCCTCAACCGGTTTCTCGGCCACGGTATGCCGGTTACAAAAGGGATAATTGTTGAATGTTACTCTCTTCGGCGGCGTTTCTTGCAGCGCCATCATACTAACCCTTTTGACATCGTGCAGGCGCCCAACTTCCGCGCGTCAGGTTTGGCGCTTACGATATCCTCGCCCGTTCCCGTTGTAACGCGCGTGTCGAGTCACAGCAGGTTGTGGGACGAGGCCTACGGTCTGGAACGGACCAGAGACCTCAAGATGCGTGAGTGGCTCGAAAACCGAGCGATTCGTAGAAGCGCGAGGGTATACGCGCCCAGCGCGTTTCTTGCAAAGACATACACCGACGAGCTGGGCTTCGACGTTGATGTTGTTCGACCTCCCTTTTTCCTGGAGGAAACCGAGCGCGATTTCAGCGCATATGAGCGGATCCTCAAAGGGCTGGAATACGTCCTTTTCGTCGGCGCCATCGGCCGCCTGAAAGGAGCGTTCGTACTGGCGGATGCTATGACCGAACTGCTGCCGCGATTTCCCGAGATGCACGTTGTTTTAGCTGGCCAAGACATACGCGACGGCGCGGGACGATCGTCAGTTGAAAGAACCAAAGATAAGTTGCGCGACTTTGCGGACCGCGTTCGCCACCTGGGTCCGGTTCCGCATGTGCATCTCTACCCGCTGGTGCAGAAGGCTCGCGTTGTGGCGCTGCCATCGCTGGTGGACAATCTGCCGAACTCGTGCATGGAAGCCATGGCTCTGGGCAGTGTGGTGGTCGCCTCACGGGGCGCCAGCTTCGACGAGCTGATAGAAGACGGCAACTCGGGCTTTCTGGCGGAGGTGGGCGACTCGCACGCCCTGGCGGAAGGCATCGCGCGAGCATGGTGCTTGAGCGAATCGCAACGCGCTCTGATCGGCGGGCGTGCAAAGGCCAGGGTTGCCGCCCTCGAACCGACTAACACGCTTGCGGCCCTCGAAAAGTACTTCGGATCGGTACTGAGTGATCGTCAAAGACAAACGCGAACCGGGAAGACCGATCTTTCTCGAAAGGTGCTCTAATGTCATCAAGCGGACGCGATCTCCTTGAACGAAACGCGGCGCCAGACGCTCCAATTTCACCGCAAGATGCCCCGAGGAGCGAGACTTCTCGGCTTAGTCTTTCCAGTGCGGCTCAGCCTTCGATGCAGGCAATGTCGATCCGAAGATGGCTATCGGCGGTTGTCGTCTTGTCCTTCAGTGCGGCAGGCATATGTTGGGCTGGCGAGGCGGTTCACAATGAGCCAATGCAGGCCCAGAAGTATACGTTCGTGTTCCGCTTCGACGACTACCCCAACAAGCAGAAGGAAGTGCAGGAGCAACTCATCAGGCTTTTCGTTGACAAAGACACTCCGGTTACCATCGCTGTGATTCCAGATCGATTGGCCGAATACTCACCGTCTGCTTGCGAGTTCTTGCGCACACTGCAGGATTCTCAGTGTGAGATCGCTCTTCACGGTTTCAGTCACCGGTCGCACGCCCCGAAAAGGGCACATCCGTCCGAGTTTCATGGGTTGCCTCAAGACAAACAACAGGAGCTGGTTGCCGCGGGACTGAACGTTTTCCGAGATGCGCTTCACGTAAGTCCCTGGACGTTCGTGCCGCCAGCCAACTCATACGACGAAACCACGGTCCGTGTTTTGGAAGAATCGGGGATTCGCTGCCTTTCGGCCGGAGTGGGATTATGCGCAGCCCCTCTTGAAGAGATTGATCATCGAAGCCTGCTGTGCCTACCTGCTAGCTGCGACCTGTTTGATCTGCGCTATTTGCTGAGCGAGGATCGGTTGTCTCCCGGGCTGTACGTTGTGCTGACGCACATATTTGACTACTATGAATCAGGTGATGACCGTGCCTTCATCTCTATTGAAGGACTGGCTGAATTGCTTTCCACCCTGCGAAAGTTTCCGGGTGCAAGTTTTCATACCGTCTCGGGGCTCACAGGGTCCGATCCGAGCGCTTTCGGCAGAACTCGACTTGCCGCGGCACAAGCGTTCGAGCAAGCGGCCACAGATCGAGTCTTCGCTTTTCCGAGGCATTGGGTGACTGATGCAGTAGGAGACTACAAGACTGTAGAGCAGTATGCGACCGAGACCCGTCAAGTGGTGGAGAAACGGCGCAAGCTAAGGTTGTTGGCCAGCGCGCCGCTTGTTGCTTCGACGGTAACTGGTTTCGCCTTAGGCGTAGCATCACGAAAACGCCGTCTCTTTCGAGGGATCAGCTTCTGCTTGATGGGGCTGGCCGTCGCAGGCGTCTGTGCATTGATCGCCAGGAATACAATGTTCGGAAGCGGTTTTGGCTGGAAGGACCGGATAGCGCTCACTGGCGGACTGTGCTTCGTCGTGGGTGGTTTTATAAGCCACCTGGTCTTCGCCGGTCCGTCGGGACTTGTGCGAAGGAGAGCAGAGCAGGCCGATGATTCCACAGCTTAGCGTGATCTTCACAACGTACAACGACAGCCGGTTTGTCGCCGAGGCGCTTGAATCAATCCTGTGTCAGACGCTGACTGACTTCGAGTTAATCCTGGCTGACGACGCCTCAACAGATGAGACGCTCGAGATTGTTTCGCGTTACAGAGACCCCCGCATCAAGATTCTTCGGAACAGTGCAAATCTGGGTTTGGCAAAGAATCTGAACGCAGCTCTGGCGCATTGCCGAGCCGAGCTCGTGGCCCGACAGGACGGCGACGACGTGTCGCTGCCGACGCGGTTCGAGAAGCAAGTCGCGTTCATGGACGAACACCGCGACGTGGCCGTAGTCGGCACGCGGGACATCTGGATCGACGAGCAAGGCAATGAGACGGACCGTTTCGATCTGCCCACTGAACACGATGAGATCGTCGAAGAGCTCTGGTCGCGATGCTGCATGAATCATTCGAGCGTGGTGTACCGCCGGGAAGTCGTCCGGAAGCTCGGCGGATACCGACCTCTGCCGGAGTCCGAAGACTACGACCTTTGGTTCCGAGTTGCCGCCGGCCACAGACTGGCGAATCTGGCTGAGCGGTTGGCGTTGCGCCGGATACGTCGTGGTTCTGCTTCCGTCGACCGGTTGGAGATACAGACTGCGTCTATCGCTCTGATCTACCGCCTGGCACGCCAGCGGTTCGACACGGGCCGGGACGAGCTTGACGGTCTCAGCGGGGCCGAGCTGGATGCACAGATCGCCCGGCTTCTTCAACAGGAGCGAAGGGCGACAAAGAAGCTGGTTGCCTCAAAGAACGTCGAGGTTTTCCACCGGGTGCTGCGTTGCAGCGGGCGCCGGGCGGCGTGGCGTTACGCGATGAGAGCCCTGCGCCACGATCCGTCTAACCGGTACGTGATCCGCATGGTGTCGGACACCTATCTGTCGCCGTCCATTTACCACTGGTGGAAACGGGTCAAGGCCGGCTTGTCGGGGCGCCGCGTTTAGGTCTGAGCGCTCGTCAAGGAAATACGTGGACGATGAGAGTACTGCTTGGAGTTCCGCACAATCCGCTGACTTCCATGGGCGGCGCCGAGGTTCACGCGAAGAATCTCGCCACGAAGCTGCGCGACCGTGGCCACGCCGTGCGCGTCGTGTGCGTGGATAAACCGCAGGTGTTCAGCGGCTCAGGAACCCGACGTACGCAAAGCAGCGACGGTTTCGCCTTTGAGGTACTCCAACTGCCGGAACAGCGCAGGAACGAGGGACTCGGTTGGATCTACGACGATGCCTTTGCCCGGCGCGCGATCCTGGACGTCGCGGCGGAGTTTCAACCGGACGTGTTTCATATGATCAGCGGGTACCTCCTGTCCGGTTCCGGTCCGAAAGCGCTGTCCGAAAAGGGTGTTCCCGTGGTCCTGACGTTGGCGGATTATTACTTCCTGTGCCCGAGGCTCCACCGGATTCGCAGCAACGGTGAACTGTGCATCCAGAGCGACTACGGGCCGATTGCGCCCGATGTCTGGCTGAAGAGCGTCGCAGGTTCAGGCTCCCGGCACGATACGCGCCGCGACCGACCGATCGTGCGTGGCAGTGGGCCGCGAGGTTCCCGATCGCAAGAACTTGGCTGCGCCGCCGAATCCTTGAGTGCAGACGCCGCCACGATTACCTTATCGGCGTCCTTCAAGGAGCGGAGGCGATCATATCGCCGTCGCTGCACGTTCTGAGACTCGCAGCGCAGGCGGGCATCTCCGAGCAGAAGCTGCATTGCATTGCCCACGGCATAGATTCGGCTTTTCGGGCCGTTCGGAGTCTCGATCGGGAACCGGGCGTGCCGCTCCGCCTGGGCTGCTTTGGATACGTTACGGACCTCAAGGGCATTCACGTGGCGGTCGAGGCGGTGCGCAGATTCGCGGGAAACGGCCTCGTTGAACTGCTGGTTTATGGGTCGACGGATCACTCTCCCTCGTATGCCCGCCGATTGCGGCAAAGCGCTGCTTCATGTCCTTCGATTCGTTTTGCCGGCGCAGTGCCTCACGAGCGAGTTCCAGAGATGATGAGCACACTCGACGCGGTGGTCGTACCCACGTTGTGCATCGAGACCTTTTCCTTCGCGGTGCACGAAGCGTTCGCTGTCGGAGTTCCAGTCGTCGTCAGTCGCACGCCGTACACCGAAACACTGGTCCGCGATGGCGTGACAGGCCTCCTTTTTCGGCGAGGCGACGCGGAGGATCTCCACGCCAAGATCCGCACGCTGAAGGACAACCCCGAACTGCAGGATGCGTTGCGAAAAGGCGCGCCCCCGGTAAGCACAATAGAGGAGGAAATCGACCGGGTCGTTGGCGTGTACAACGCGGCGGTCGGGGCCGACATCCAGCCAACACGGTGAGAAAGTCATGAAATACCCGGAAGTTGCACGCAGGATAGTCCACAAAGCAAGAGACTGGCGCGCTTTCTATGGCAACGCGCTGCTTAACGCTGTGTACGCCTTGTCGATGGCCGCCACAGCACGAAAACGGAAGCAAGAGGGATTCCGGATTGCCATACAACTTCCGCAGCTGATGTTCAACACGGCGGGGTCGGTCAACGGCGATATAATTCTGGCAATGGCGTTGGCTCGTGGTCTCGAGCACCGTCCCGAGGTTGATCGCGCCGAGGTCGTTGGACCGGATAAGGCTTGTACAGGGCAGTACGATCTTGTGCTGAGCCTCTACGCTCGGCCCTACCTTAAGCCCGTCATCGGAAGCGTCAACTACCTGTGGTTCCAGGCTACGCTGTACGGGGCACCGAGATCTGTGCTGGGCGGGTATAACCGTATCTTCTGTGCCAGCCCGACGTTGCGCGACAGTTTCGGCCTTGAGAAGGCGGAGGTCATGCCAATGTGCGCGTCGCTCGAACTGCATCATCCCACCGCTCCGGATCCCGGGCTGGCACACGACGTCGTATTCTGCGGCAACAACAACCGGTCCCCCGAGGTAAACGCGCGTTATCTGACTCCCGCCACCCGGTTCGATCTGGCAATCTACGGTGAACGGTGGGACGGTTTCGAGAGATGGTGTCGCGGCGTTCTTCCATGGGAACGTGTCAGTACACTCTACTCATCGGCAAAGATCGTGCTGGCGTATCATACGGATTGGCACAGGGAATACAACGTGCTGACAACTCGGATCTGGGAAGCGCTCGCCTGCGGCGCGTTTGTTATATCGGACGATCTGCCTATGGCACGCGACATCCTGGGCGACACCGTCGTCTGGACGGAAGGCGGCGAGGATCTAGCCGATAAGATCGAGTACTACCTCGAACATGAGCAGGAACGAGGAGCTATTGCCGCGCGCGGGCACGAGCTGGTTCGCAAGAGCGAGAACGCAAACGCGCGTGCGGCCCAGGTGGTCCGCGCTCTGAAAGAGGATATGGCATGAAGGACTTCTGCCTTATATACGTCGGGATTACTCTCTCTCTTATCGGCATAAGCACTTTGTGCGCGGCGGAAGAGCCGGGCCGTACATTCGTGTTCCGCTTTGATGACTATCCAACGTCAGACTTAGATGTCCAGAAAAGCGTGATCGCTCGATTTCGCGCCAAGGGGATCCCTCTCACGGTTGCGGCAGTCCCGGCCGATTTGAAAGACGATCCTGAGGCGACCGAGTTCCTCGCCGAGTCGGCCGGACCGAAATGCGAAGTCGCTTTGCACGGCTGGGATCATTCCGACCGACTTAACGGGTCCGTTGCCTCCGAGATGTCCGAGTTTGTAGGACTGTCCGCCGACGAACAGTGCGAAAGGATTAGACAAGGTATCTCGGTGTTCAAAGAGCATCTCGGGATCGTTCCCGCAACGTTCGTGCCGCCCTTCAACACGTATGACGCAGGCACGGTAAAAGCGCTCCGCGAGGCCGGGATCAGGTTTGTGTCGGCGGATATCGCTCGGCGCGATGTAGATCACGGCGATCTCGTGTGCGTGCCTGAGACGTGTCTGCTCCGTGATGTCGCCGGGAGCGAAGATCTTGGCGATGGCCTCTACGTTGTCATGTTCCACGGTTACGACTTCGTCGAAACGGGCAGCAGCGCCGCCCCCTTTTCCCTCGAAGATCTCGACGCCATACTGACACGGCTAGCCGCGAAACCGGCAACGGAGTTCTTCAGCATAAGCTCCATAGCGGAAACCGGCTTGTACGATTTCTCCGCAGACCGGCTCGAGGCGGCTCAGGCTCTCGTGTCCTATCCGGGAACGAAGCTATTCGGCTTCCCGGCACACTGGGTGCGTCGCATGCCGGCGACATACGAAACCGCCGAGGTTTACGAGCAGCTTCTCCACAGGACACAGCGAACGGGAATGAGCCTTGACCTTGCGGCCGCTCTCGGTGTTCTTGCGATGTTTGCATCGTGTTATGCGGTCTCTGTTTGGGCGCAGCGCACCGCACCGCGCGTCACGCGCACAGTATGGATCTGTGCCGCGGCCGGCGTCGCCGGCGTGCTCGTATTGGGCAACATCCACGGCGTTCTATGGGGGTCCCCGGGTTTTGGTTACAAGGATAGAGTGATGGCGACGGTTCTGGCGGTACTTATTCTGGTGTGGATTGTCCGTCTCAGGCAGGTAAGCGGCACGGAGGATAGGGAGCTCTAGCTCGAGACCGAGCGCTGACGACCGGTTTTCGTGGCTGTGCATCGAACGGATCTCAATGTCCCGGAAACAATGAATCCCGAACCTAACGACAAGAATGGACCTGTACGTGAATCGCAGCTCCAGGGCTCCTCCCTCGCCGCGTCGCGTCAAAGGCTGGTCTGGGTTGACGCCGCGAGAGGTGTCGCAATCCTCTGGATCATGGGGGTGCATTTCATCTCGATATGGGGCCCACCGCCTCAGTTCACCGCCTATCTCCGCGAGTTCATCTCGCCGCATATGGGCTTGAACGAGAGACTTGCAAACTTGCTCATGGCAGGTCTAAGGCTGGGTTGGCAGGGAGTCGACATCTTCGTAGTATTGAGCGGTTTCGTGCTTACCCTGTCGTACCTGTCCGAGACGCGCCACCGGCCCTACGTCTCCTGGCTGGCACGTCGCGCGGTGCGAATATACCCTATGTACTGGGCGGCGATAATATGCACCATCGCCATGTTCGGCTGGTCCTTCCGGAGAATGTCGTTCGATTGGTCACTGATACCTTCGAGATTCGACATTGTCACGCACGCTCTCGGACTGCATATACTATGGAAATCCACATTCTTCTCGATATGCGCGGCGTGGTGGTTCATAGGTCTGATATTGCAGCTGTACCTCGCTTTTCCGATTATGGTGCGTGCTCTGGTGAAGATCGGCAACGGGCGGTTCCTGTTTGGGGTGACCGCGTTCTTCCTGCTGACACGACTCGCAATGCCGCAGCTCCTCGCCGGAGCGGAAGCCATAGAGATCAGGGGCTTCTTTGGCTACTACGCTCTCCAATTTGGGGTGGGTATGGTGCTCGCCAGGGTATGGGCCGGAGATGGGGCCGGGACACTGGTTGCTCGGATAGCCGAGCACAGGGCGCTTCTCGGCGGGCTCTATGTGGTTTGGATTCTGGCCAAGTGTTTTGGTCTGGGCGCGTTCCTGCCCGTTCCTCTTGCGACAACGGCAATTGCCTTGATTTGCATCAACGCGCTACGCAGGCTGGAAGGCAGCGTGTTGGTGGCGGCGCTGGCCCGTATAGGCACGTACTCATACGAGCTATACCTAATACATGCGCCGCTCCAGACTCGAATAATGGGGCCCTCTTCACAGCAAAGCTTTGCGGAAGCATCCGGTCGCCTGACACTGCATATTCTGGCACTGTGCATAGGTGCGTTTGTCCTTAAGCGCTGGGGCACCTTTGCGTCAAGCCGCCTGCTGAGCATAGCGAGACGCAAAGAGGTCCCTGACAGAGTGGCTTCACAGGCGGGCCTCGGCGGCGATGGGGCGACTCCCGGTAGCGAACCTTCCTACCAGTACCCGAAACCTTGAGATGGTGACGCCAATGTGCGGTGAGCCAAAAGAGGCCGGTTGGAGCTCCACGACAGGCCGGCAGAGCCCAACTCGTGGCGCCAGATCCGACGGGGGCAGGCACGAGAGTCGATCGCCGACGCCTTCCGAGCCGCGTGTTGCCATAATCGTTCTGAACTGGAACGGCAAGAGCGATACTCTCGAATGTCTCGCGTCCCTGCGACGCCTTGATTACACGAACCATGAAATCGTGGCAGTCGACCAAGACTCAAGCGACGGTTCCTGCGAGGCTATCGCCGGCGCCTTTCCGGATATTACGCTGATCTGCAACGACGAGAACCTCGGCTTTGCCGGAGGAAACAACGTGGGTATACGGTACGCTCTGGATGCAGGGGCCGAATATATCGCGCTGTTGAACAATGACACCACGGTGGATCCCAACTTCGTTCGAGCATTTGTTGACGGTGCAAAAGCTATGCCGGACTTCGACATCTTTGGACCCAAGATCGTGTTTCACAGGGATCCGAACGTCATTTGGGCGGCGGGTTCCGTTATCAATTGGAAACTCGGAATCTGCAAGCAGCGTGGGTTCGGAGAGTCTGACCGCGGGCAGTACGACAGCCCCACGGAGGTCAACGCGTTGACCGGATGCGCGATGATGATCCACCGCAAGGCGTTCGAGAATGTCGGCCTCTTCGACACCCGGTTCTATCTTTACTACGAAGAGACTGACTGGTGCGCAAGGGCGCAACGGGCGGGGTTCCGCCTGCTCTACGTTCCGGGCACGGTCGTGCGACACAAGGTGTCGGCGACTGTAGGGGCCGCTTCACCCGCCATAGTGTTCTACATGGTGCGTAACAACCTATTGTTCATTGCCAAGAACGCTCCCGGCGTCTGCAAACTCTGGCTTCTTGCCAGAGCGCTGCTGGATACAGCGCGCACGATCTGCAGTGGTCTTGTCAAAGGGAGACGAAAGGACGCTGCAGTCAGGATGCGTGCCGTGGCCGCGTTTGTGGGACGTCGATTCGGAAAAGCTGAGGTCTAGCGTTCGGATGAATATACTCTATATATCATGGTGGCTGCCATACCCGTTGCGCACGGGGTCGTGCGTGACGAACTATAACACCATCAAACAGTTGGCGGTAAACCACCAGGTTTCGCTCGTCTCCTTTATAGATTCCGAGGACGAGTTACAGTACGTTCCCGAGATGGCGAAGTTGTGCACCGACGTTACGTGTGTCCTGCGCGAACGCAAGTCCATGGTTCCGCTTAAGCATGTTCTGGGCCTGTTGTCGACGGCACCTCGCTCAATACTTCTCGCCAGAAGCAGGGAAATGCAGGGCGCCGTCGCCCGCAAGCTCGAACAGAAAAGGTTCGATTGTGCGATAAGCGACGCCACGACCACCTTGGAATACATCCTGCAAGCCCAAGGTGTTCCTAAGGTGCTCTTCCATCATAATGTGGATTCCGTGGTGATAAAACGCGATTGCGAGATGCAGACCTCACGGCTAAAGCGGTTTCGCCGATGGCTGACGTGGCAAAAAGCGGCCGCCTACGAAAGGCGCGTCAGCGGACAGGCAGACGCCCACGTCATGGTGTCTCCGGTGGACAGGGAGGAACTGGTGGCGCTCGTGCGAAATCTCGGACCCGTAGAAGTTGTTGGTAACGGCGTTGACATGGACTCATTCTGCGTCGACGGAGTCAAGCGAAACCGCGACGCCATCATCTTCGCTTCACTGCTCAAGTACGTACCGAATCGGGACGGGTTGCGCCAATTCTGCCGCGAGATATTCCCCGAGATCAGAAAGACATGGAAGGACGCGGTTCTGCGCGTTACGGGTCACTTCGTCGGCATGGGAGTCGACGATCTACAGGCGGACCCTAATGTCGAGTTCACCGGTTACCTGGACGACATCAGGCCTGCGATAGCCTCGAGTTGGGTCTCCATCGCCCCCATTCATATCGGCAGCGGTACGCGCCTGAAGATCCTGGAAGCGATGGCGCTGGGCACGCCGGTGGTCTCAACAACAGTCGGCGCCGAGGGCCTCGACGCCGAGCACGAGCGGGACATACTGATCGCCGATACCCCATTGGACTTTGCGAAGCAGATCCTGCGGTTGCATACTGATGACCTCCTCTGGCAGAAACTCTCCGAAAACGGTAGGCGGCTCATCCAGGAGAAATACGATTGGAAAGTATTAGGAAAGAAGTTCGAGAACTTCTTGCGTCGAATCTGTGAAGAATTCTACTCGATCAAGCGCACTCCTGAAAAGACCCAACGGTCCTGAGGTGGAGACACCGTGATCTCGGCAACGTCTTATATAGAGAACCTGAGGAACAACCGCATCCCGATTATTCTTGCGGGCGCGGCGCTGGCTGTCGGTCTGGGTGTGTTGCAGGTCGTGTCATTGAAATGGTCGGCACTGGTGCTCGCACTCATTCTTGTGACGGTGCTCGCCATCTGCAAGATGGAAGCGGCGATGGTGGTCTACGCGCTCGCCGCGTTTCTGCCTATCGGACCGTTTTTCGCCGTAACCGGTAGGTTCGGATACGAGCAAGGGTTGTACCCCAGCGAGCTTCTACTTGGGCTGTTGGCCTTCGTTTGGGGCGCGGGTCTCGTGTTTCGTGTCATCAGAGACAAGAAGCTGCCCATTCAGAGAGGACCGATAGACGCACCTTTGTTCTTGCTGATAGGGGCGTCCATATTCTCTTTCATCGCGGCCCAGTTTACCTGGGACTATAATGTTCCGACTGAACACAGGTACTACGTGACTCAGATCACAGAGATAGGGCTCCTGTGCATGCCGGTTGCGGTGTACCTGCTGATCAGCAACTCCCTCAAAGATTTGCGCTGGGCCAAGGCAATGTGCTCCGCGATACTTGTTGTGGGAATAGTCGGTTTCGCGAGTGATTGTCCTTGGATACATCTGCCGGCTTTCTTTAATATATCGTGGACAGGTCTCCTTACGATTCCGCTCATCTCGTTGCTGTACGCTTATATCGTCCTTCACAGGGAGTTTGCCTGGAAACAGTTGGCGGCCTCGTGCGCGTTGTTTCTGGTGTTGGTCGTGCAGTTCAAATACATGTCATGGGTCGTGATGTGGTTGTCCGCCTCCGTATCGCTGTGCGTGATAAGCTGGTACCGGTCGAAGAAACTGTTCGCAACCGTAATGTGCGTGGCGCTTCTCACCTGTCTGCTCAAGATGGGCCTCTTTAGAGACCTACTGCAAGCCGAAAGGGCAGGCAGCAGCCTTGAGCGTTTTGATATATGGGCTTCCTCTTTCAAGATTGGATTTGGCAGGTTGTTATGGGGGATCGGCCCGGACAGTTTCTATCCGTACTACTCTCATTACTACGCCAACACTTACCAGACTCTAAACGTCAGTTCGCCCCACAGTAATTGGGTACAGATGTTCGTCCAATACGGCATCATTGGGTTCATCGCTTTCGTTTGGTTCATCGTCTTGTGTTTACGGAGCCTGTCAGCGCTGTACAGGCGTGCGCAGGGTACGTTCGAAAGAGAGGTTCTCTTAGCTGCTACGGGAACTTTTGCCGGAATGGTGATCATATCAGGTCTCGGCGACTACATCTTTCCGGCAAGAGCTAACGGAGGGCTCACAACGTTCGGCATCACCGTGTACAACTGGATCTTGCTGGGCGTTGCCTTCGGTCTGGGCAGAATGATGCGAGAGCAGGAAGGCGTCAGCCCAACCGAGCGTTCGTTACAAGGCGTCGGTTAAATGGATCTCAGTATCGTCATAGTGAATTCAAACACCCGCGAATTGCTTCGTGACTGCCTCAAGTCCATCTACGAGAACACGGTCGGGATCAAACATGAAGTGATCGTCGTTGACAACAACTCCGCGGACGGCAGCACCAATATGGTGGAAACGGAGTTCCCCTGCGTCAAGCTCATCCGCAACACTGAGAACCTCGGATTCTCCAAAGGTAACAATCAGGGTTTTGAGGTGAGTTCCGGCAGGTACATCCTAATGCTGAATTCGGACACACGCGTGTTGGACCACGCCGTTAATTCCACCGTGCGTTTCATGGACGAGCACCCCGAAGCCGGGGCCGTGGGCTGTCGCACTGTGGACGGTGAAGGCGAGCCCCAGCTGACTTACGAGCGGTTTCCCACGATTCTCTCCGAGATGTTCCGCACAACACCGCTCAGTAGGCTGTTTCCCCACAATGTGGCTGTGAACCGAGGAGATTATCTGGAAGTCGATTGGGCGCAGGGCTCGTTCCTTATGCTGCGCCGTGCGGCTCTGAGCGAGATTGGGATGTTGGATGAGATGTACTCTCCGGCATACTCCGAAGAAACCGATCTCTGTTACCGGCTGAAGCAGGCTGGGTGGCAGGTTTACTACGTGCCCGACGCCACCATCGTCCACCTCGGTGGACAGACCACCAAGTCCATGTATGAGTGGCATTTCCTCCAGCTTCACAGGAGCAAGTTCCTCTTCTTCAAGAAGCATCGCGGCAGGCTTTACGCTCACACTTACAGATTGGTGCGTTCGGCAATGTGCCTCATCAGGATCGGCATGTTGTTGTCGAAGGTGGTGTTGCATGTCGGAGAAAGCGAACATCTGCGAAAGCGGCTCAAGCTGCAATGGCAGCTGTTCCGCTTTCTTTCGGATCCGGGCTTAACGCTGCCAATTCTTCTGTAGAAGAATCGTTACAATTTGGGGATCGTTTGTTACGGTTTTGGCACAGTTTATCTCGCTCAACCGCAGGTCTCGGTCCGAACCGGTCGCAAGGATTGATGCTGGCGATCAGTTCCATGCCCGGCGGTCGAGTTTGCGTTTAGCGTTAGCTATTGGGAAGTAAGGACTTACGATGGCCGCCCGGCGAGATTCGCGGGATAACGGTCGCACGGTGAGGTGCCCGGGGGTTTTTGGCATGCTGGTTGCTTCTAACAACCGGGGCGGCTTCGCTGGCTCGGAGCAGTTCCCACGATTGAGGACACTTTTGACGCTACGTCGGTCGTGATAAGGAGGGAACGCTGGTGAGTGTAAAATGCTCGTTAGGGTCGCGACTGTTGGCCGTATTGGCCGGAGCGGCAATCGGGGCTGTTGCCGTGAGCGGTTGGTGCGACACTCCCGACCAGTTTTCGATCACGGTGGTTTCAGATACCGTGGGTCGCTATGAGAAGCTCGAGATAATGTGTGCGGGCATCGATTCGAATGGTTACACCAACCCGTTCGACCCCTCTGAGGTTAGCGTTGAGGGTCATTTCACAGACCCCGACAGCGTGGAAGAGGTTGTCTACGGTTTCTGGTATCAGGACTACGAGCGGTCGACGCCGTACGGCGAAGAGGTTTTGGAACCCGAGGGTTTGCCGCACTGGCGTGTGAGGTACGCGCCGAAGAAGGTGGGTGAGTACAGCTGCTACGTAACGGTGACCGACTCGGGGGGCACGGTCCAGTCGGAGACGAGAAGTTTCACCGTGACGTCCTCGGACAACCCCGGTTTCGTCCATCTGAACGGGTCGGACCCGAGCTACTACGAACTGGGCGATGAAGTGTTCTTTGGTCTGGGCGAGAATCTGGGTTGGTGGGAGCACCGGCAGGGCACTTACACATATGATAGGCAGTTCGACGAGCTGGCCTCAGCGGGCGGGAGGCTGGCCAGGGTGTTCATGAACAACGAGGTGGCGGACGACACGTACTGCGGCAACGTGGAAGACGCCACTAACGGGTTGAACAATTACGATCTGGACGACGGTTGGCGCTACGATTACATTCTGGATCTGGCCAGGGAGAAGGGGTTGTACGTGAGGCTGTGTCTTTTCAACATTGTAAACTTCGTGGACGACAACTGGGACAACGTGGCGGGGGGCAAGGGTTGGCCCTATTATGTAGGTGTGGGCGGTCCGTGCGCGACGCGCAGCGAGTTTTTCACCCACGAGACGGCGAAGATGTACCAGCAGCGTCTGTTCCGTTACTTGGCGGCGCGGTACGGATACGCCACCAGCCTGCATTCGTGGGAGCTGTGGAATGAGCAGTACAACGGCATATGGCACGGTATAGATACTGAAGACATGGTGAGTTGGAACGCCGAGATGTCGGCTTACATCAAGTCCATCGACAAGAACCATCTGGTGAGCACGAGTTCGCAGACGGGGATGATCCAGAACGCCGGCGAATGGTGGCAGACGTTAGACGACGCGGACGGGCATCCGTGGGGCGTATTCACGGGCACGGACGATTTTCATGGTAACAAGGGCGGTCACGATATGGGTTGGGAGATGCCGTATTACGTAGACTACATTCGAGCGCGGACGCAGGATTCCGGTGGTGAGAGCAAGCCGGTGATGTTCGGTGAGTGGGCTATGGTTGATTACGACGCAGCGTATCCCGGTGAACCGTGGTCGCCTTTACCTTTCGAGGGTGCTGATACGGGCGGCATAAGTTTTCACAACGCGATGTGGTCCTGTTCGATGGCGGGCGGATTTGGTGGTTTGCTGAGGTGGTACTGGAATTACTACGGCACCGAGTTCGACCACATGTATCAAAG